>ERZ808252.95-NODE-95-length-94120-cov-7.400128_pt1 | contig 94120 bp, 89 predicted proteins | sample MGYA00521242_ERZ808252 | MGnify/ENA primary metagenome ERZ808252 (study PRJEB31516, sample SAMN03275581) | gut metagenome | biome: mammalia-associated habitat; material: feces | host: Papio cynocephalus | place: Kenya | collected 2012-08-07 ...
TTTCGCGTTTGCGGTAACACCGCGGTAACCTGATTCGGAAAAGGCTTGTAAAAACCGGAGCCTTTTCTCAAACGCTTTCCAAGGACACAAAAACAGATTAACTCAATAAAATCAATGCGTTGTAAAACATTAACGCCCTTCGGTAAAACCTTTCATCCTCCGGCAATCCGTTCCTTATTCAGAACTCCCCGATCCGCTTTTTCAAGCGGTTGTGTTTTTCTGAAAAAAGGGGGAAGAAGAGTAATGAAAAAATTTTTATTGGCGTTTTATCTATGCTTGTTATTTACGACTGATGCGACAGCACTGTCGTGTAGCGGCCTTGCTAAGTATGTCGCTTACGACTCTGAGTATGGCGAATCCTGTGAAAGTTGCCCGACCGGTTGCCTTTCCTGCAATGGAAACACCCTTTACTGGACGAGGAGGACAAATTCAAGATGGGACACGGAAAAATATATGTGGGTTGACGATCCGAAATATGTGCAATCATCTACCCCTTCATGCGATTCTTGCCTTAACAATTATAAATTGAAAAGGGGCACGACATCCAGCTTTGACGGAACCGCTTCCTCATCAGTTTCATTCTATCGCTGTGAGCGAGAAACCATCACCTGCCCTTCAAACTGTTCTTCGTGTCCGTCGTCATCAATATGCACGGCGTGCAAAAGCGGTTACACGCTGAAAAACGGTTCTTGCGTTAAACCGTGTCCCGCGAATTGCGCGGAATGCAACAGCTCCGGCACTTGCACAAAATGTAACAGCGGGTATAAGTTAAAAGACGGTACTTGCAAAGTCGGTTCGGTCATTTCCTGTCCGGATGATATGAAATTGTCCGCCGACGGATGTTGTTGCATCGCGGGATAAAGGGTAAAAACGGGAGCTTCCGTTCCTTTTCGGAAGTTCCCGATTGCATTTTCACCGTCCGCCGCCATTAACGGGCGCGCGGATCGGCCTTTATCGCGCCCCGCAACGTTTCGATGCGTTCGTGAACGACGGTCAGCCACGGATCTTCGGCCGACAAAACACTTATCCAAGCCACAAGCGTTGTCAGAGAAAAAATCGTAAGAGTTCAGGAATGGTGAGAAAGTAAAATATTTACAAAGACGCAATCTTTCTTAATAGAGAATCGGCTTTGTCATTGATCACTGAATTATATGGCGAGCATGTTTCACATACATATCTTAACTTTCTAACCATACGTTTATCTCTTAATTCTCCCGAAACAACAAATGCTTTTTCATTTTCAAGCAAAGCTATGTTCGCTGAGCATATAGCTTCTTCCTGATAAAAAGCTGCATCGTTTCCTGTCGTTATTTCGAACAAACAAGCGGAAATCAAGGCTTTTGTTAGATTTGCCTTGAAAAAAAGTGTAGAATGCTCATTCGCTTCCATACAAACTTTATTTGCGTATGAATAAGCATCCTGAATTTTTCTTATATCGTCTTTATAGTAATAAAAATTTCTATAAATACATTTTGCTCGCTGGATCCAATAATGAAGTTCGTTTGCTAAGATCGGTTGTAATTCTTCATATAGCTCATCAAGCAAATCAGCTGCACTCTTGTATATCGAATTTAAATTATCAAACATTATAATATCTTTATATATTCTATTTCTATTTTTATCATTCTTAATTCTTAGGACTATTTTTTTTATAGCATCAATAATATCTTGTCGGGATAGATTTTTAAGAATTCTATTTATATAAAGTTTACTATTGTGAACAAGCTTGAAGCTTGATTGTTTTTGTGATTCAAATTTCCCTACTGTATCTAATTCGACAATATTTTCCATTTTTTGAACAAATTTTTCTATATCAGAGCGAAATATTTGTAATGCCATTGCATCCGATGAGTAAACAACATCACGTATTGATAAAATTAAAAGGAGCATTATTTCTTTCTGATGCAGTTCTTTTTTAAAACTGTTTTTAAATATAACACCCCCATTTTGCTCATCTATCCTTATCAAATAATCAATATTTTGGTCTTTTTTTCTGCGACACAGGAGACCTATACTATCAGCTGCTTTTTTATTAAGCGATAATTCTTGTTCATCAAATATAGACGGCACATCAACAACACAAGCATCCAAACGTTCTATCATATCGTTTGAGTTTATGGCCAGAACCATTTTGTTGTCATTTATTTTATTTCTTTCTAGATTATCTATGATGCAATTATAAACTTCGCCTTCAACCGAATTCGTGTCGAATACAAATAAAGAGTGCCCCCTTTCATTAAACATTCGTGCTAACACATTGGCATCAATGCTTAATGTTGAAGGAAAAAAGTAAACATTTCGCGAACGAATCGAACGAACAATATTTGCAAGAATGTACGTTTTTCCTGTAAGATGGCGCCCCCTTACGATGATATAATCTTTTTTTCCAAGTGAATTAATAATATTAGATACGCACGACCTTCTAATATGCATATCGCTAATAAAGAATTCATTCGTCTTTTCATTGTATATCCTCGATGATGACATATATTTTATAGCATTTTCCTTTCCTTTCATTTCTTTTATACGCGGCGTACCGACGGTATATTTATTCTTTATATTGTTTTCTTTCGAAAGAGATGTGACTAGTTTTTCATAAAAATCATCATAATTATCGACCAATATAATTGTTGTTATTCCATGAGCCTCCAAACTCTGCTGATAGGGATATTTCGGTTTTTTGTCTGAAACCCATATTCTTTTAACATCAGCCGCTTCATTTTTTATAGAGTTATATATATACTTTAAATCAGCTTCATTTTTTAAACTACACCCTATAAAAATAATGTTTCTTTCACTAAAATCACCTTTTAGCCTATTTAAAATATCTTGATTTCGTTCGTCTGTTAGCGTTAATATATATTGATCAAAATCGAAGACAATATGAGCGCCTCTCTGTGTTATTTCCATTCCTGCATCCCCGTGTATTTTATATAAAACTTTACTTGTATGCATTTTCTTTAATGGAGAAAAAGGAGGAATGACTATATAATTAGAAGCTTTTTCTATTCCATCATCAATATTCAGTGTATAGATATAATTCCAATCCAAATTTAAAAATTCTTTCTTTATTTCTTCAATTTTTGTGTTAGAAAAATACCTTTCAAAAAAAATACTTCTTTCCGCTTCTGGGCATCTAGAAAAATAAGAAGCTGTCTGAAAAAAATCACAGCCATCCAAATCTTCTTCATCAAATCCATTTTTTAAAAGGATTTCTTTCATTAATTCATTACATTTTTGAGAGTCCGGTACAACACCGCCGCGTGTCGGACATCCTTTTGTAAAACCTGCACCTATGAAAGGTATTAAGTTATTTTCTCTAAACAGATTTACAATTTCATTAATCCCATCGCTCTGATCTAAAAACTCACGAATCATGCTTTTCTCTCATATGTTACTTACAGTATATATGCTATAAAAAATAAGCTTGGAAAACAATTATTTTTTTAAATTTCTTAAAAAAATCTAGTTTTTTTTGTTTCGCATTCCCAAATGGCGACAACTAGTTCAAACTGCTGTCCGAACTGTCGCTGAGGATCAAATCGAACATGTCGGCATCCCTGAGCCTTAGCAACGGAGTTCCGACGTTGGGTAGCATCACGTATCAGGACAGCCAACTAGTGTAAAGCGTGATGTACCGTTCCAACTACATCATTTTCGATATCTCGCCTGAAGCGCTGGGCGTGTATAAAAAAGCGTTCAACGGATAATTTTACCAAACGCGCGAAGCCTCTTAAAAAAGAGGCTTCGCCCCGAGAGCCGGACATCCCGCCTTAAAAAGCGCGCTTCACTTCGATCGTCATGGTGTGGTCGGTGTAATGCGTGCGGAAAACGCCGTCATAAGACAGCGACGCTTCATATGCCGCGCCGAACCGCATTGAAACGCCGGCGCCGCCCTCGAACCCCCAGCGGTGCAGGCGGCCGCTTTCGACGACATAGCTTGTCCCGTTTGTCAAAGTGACGGGTACGTTTGTTTTATCGGAAATGAAATCGTATGTCGCGGCAACGCGGATCTGCGGACTGAATTTGCCGAAATCCTTGGCGGCTTTGATTTCCGCGATGCCCGTCAAAATATCGTCCGAATCCGCTGAAACGCGCTGTGTCGCCGTGTCGGTGTACCCGCCGCGGCGAAAATGCAGATACCGCGCGCCGACACCGGACGAAACAACGCCGGCGTCATAACCGGCGACAGCCTGCGCGGCAAAAGTGTCCACATCGTAACCGGCCGTGTAAATCGAACCGAGGACGTTTTTGCGTTCGTCCCAATCCGAAAAGGAATAGGCCAGCATCCCGTCGAAAAACAGGCGGTCGGGCTTGTATTCGCCGTAAACGAACAAGCTGTGCGTGTCCGTGTCGATATCGCGGGCGAACGCGTCAACTTTGCCGCGGGCGAAAGCGTAGCCCAAACCGGCCTTGCCCGCGTCGGCGGATTTTTCAAACCCCGCCGCGAAACCCGCCGATCTGCCCGAAAATCCCCGCGCCGGATCGGCGTCCGACAGCTTTGATTTATTGGCGAACCCCTGCGCCCAAGCGGTGCCCCCCTCCGGTTCCATCCCCCCCCCTGCGCGTCCTTTTGTTTCCGTTTGCGGAGCAAAACGGCCGGAAACAACGGAAAACAACCGGTTGACCGAAGCGGCGGATTGCGCCGCGACAACGGGCGCGGCCGCGGGTGCCAACGCCGTCAACGCCGCGTTCAACGCCGCGGGATCGAACGTTTCCAAATCGGACAGGCGGTCTTCCAAATCGGCGGGATAACCGTCAAAACGCGATTCCGCCGACGATGTCTGACGCTCCATTAAAAAGATTGTGGTTTCCTTTTGAATATTGTAATCCGCCAGCGTTCTGCCGTCTTCCAGTTCTTTATGGTCGAAAATCAGTCTTTGTTTTCCTGCGGGAATTCCTATTTCATTTTTAATCTTTTGCTTCACATTGTCAATGGAATCCCCCGATTCGACCTCTAAAGTGATTGTGTGTCCATTCATCCTTCTGATGAAAATCTGCATGGCGCGCGCATCCGTCGCGAACAGCATCAACGCCAGAAAAAGCATATATTTTTTCATGAAAGCCCTCCCCCTTCTTTCGGCCGTATAAAATACTCTATCGGTGAAACGGATATGTGTAAACCCAAAAAAAACCGTTCACCCGTCAGACCGAAAGCGGCGTCCCGCTTTTTCCATGCGCTATTTTTGCTTGATAAAATCTTTTGAAATCAGCTGATTGAACCGTTTCGGATCGAACCAGTAACACCCGTGGCACACGGTTGTGTTTTCGTCGCCGACGACGAACCCCTCTTTATATCCCAGCCGCCGCGCGTCATAACGTTTTCCCGTCCGGACACATTCTTTGCAATGCTGACGTTTGGCATCGTTGGCGGCTTTTGACAACGGCTGAAAATCGTCAATTTTCTGGCTTTCCGGCGACAAGTTCGACAAATCGTCATACCGGCCGTTTTTATGATCTATTTCCACCGAAGACCGCACATCCAAAATCACACAAGGCTTCTTCGACAAAGCGATTTTGATGTCCGCCCGCACGCCGAAGACAAAAAAATTCGTCCGGTAACGCGGCCGTCCATGCTGTTACGAAACGGAATTTGACGATAAAAAGCGGTTTTTGACAAAAGCCCGCGTTTTTCAATTCCGCCTGTTATTCGCAACAACACTTGTTGCCTTTGGCGACCTTTTTGTTGCCGGAAAAGCACACGACATCGGCGCAGGCGTCTTCGCACCAGCCACCCCGAAGCCGCTGACCGGACGGACACGTCAACGCCACGCAACAGCATTTTCCCCCGCTTTCCTGCGCCATGTTCCCCGTTTTGCACACAACGTCCTTGCAGTAATTCACGCAATCCGAGCCGTTCGGTTTCAACCCCGCCGGACAGATTTCGCATACCCCGTTTGAACATTTCAAGCATTCGCCCGCGCAGACGCGCAGCCCCATTTCGCCGAACTTTTGTCCGTTCATGGCCGAATACTCCTTGGTACGTCCCAGCTTCCGCGCTTTGGCGTCCGCCCCGCGGATTGCGAAAAACAAACCGCAGTTCAAGCATAAAATGAAAATCAAAAAGTTTTTCATCGCCGCCCCCTTTATTTCGGAATACAGCAACAACCGTCCGACGACATTGTCGAATCCGACGGACATTGCGCGACGGTTCCTTCGACGCATTCGCCGCCGATCAGGCTGTAACCCGCGGCGCACGTCGTACAGGTTGTCGCGGACGAACACGCGGAACAATTCGCGGGACAGGTGATTTTAACGCACGTCCCGTTTTGCAGCCCGTAACCGCTGTTGCAGGTGACGTTTTCGCCCGAACAAGTGGCGTTTTCAGGGCAGAGCGTTCCCTTTACACACGATGTTTTGTCGGCACTCAACGTATAGCCGTCTTGGCATTTGGAACACCAACCGCTTGTATTCATTACACCTTTGTATTCTGCACAGTTGGCGATATTTTTAAAACAATACCGGTTGCCGGATCCTTGCGCATCATCGCCTAACGAATACCCGTATTTACACCAGTCACTATTATCGGGTGTAAAACACGTCCGGGCATTTTTATCTTCGCACGGAACACATTGCGTATCTTTGCCCTCTTGTTTATAAAGCCCGTATCCCCCTTCGCATTGACTACACTGTTTAAGACCGGTTTCTTGTTCTTTTCTTATATCTGTCTCGTTTTTTGCATTGCAATGTTCTACTGTATTTTTGTTGCATACTTTTGTGTTGTAATAACTTGTTCCAATCCAACCGTTTTCACATTTCTGACACTGCACTTCATTCTTATAATAGAAGTAGTCAGCGCAATGCTCTATTGGTGTTATTTTATAACAGTTACTGTTTATATGGTTTAATACATATCCGTCTTCACATGCAGAACAAGAGAAGACACCGGAACAGTCTGTACAATGTTCCCATTCGCACGTTTCCGCCAATGCGGCAATCGGCGCCGCCATAAAAACAGCGCATAAAAATAAAAAGATTTTCTTCATAGCTCCCCTCTTTTTTCAGGCACAAAAATGACCGCCGAAAGCGGTCGGGGAGTAGAAAAAATCAGCTATACTTGATCCTTTTGACCTTTAAACGCTTTCGTTTTTCCAAAATATGGACGGGGCGCGTTCTGGACATACGTCAAAAGCTCCCCAACCAAGAAACAAAAGTTGGGGATATTTTTCCGCATTTGCGCATACGCAAAACGGTGACGGCGCATATCTGCACCGGTATAGCTGAAAGAGTTTTTCTAGGACTCCGCGCCCGCTAAGGCACTTGTTTGTTTTTAAAACAAACCTTTATCAGTATATAGGGAGAAACGATTAAAAACAAGTTTTTCTATACAAAAAAGCTCCCCGATCGGGGAGCTTTTTTGTATTAAAATTTCCGTTTCAAAAACTTATTTATTCAGGTAATCGCGAACCAGCACTTCGGCGATCTGAACGGCATTCAACGCCGCGCCTTTGCGCAGGTTGTCCGCAACGCACCAAAAGCTCAGACCGTTATCGACCGTCGCGTCGGAACGGATGCGCGACACGAAAACATCGTCTTCGCCCGCGACTTCCGCCTGCGTGGGATAGCCGCCCGCCTCGCGCGTGTCCAAAACCGTCACGCCGGGGGTCTTTTTCAAAATGAACGTCGCGTCCTTGTCCGAAATTTCCTTTTCGGTTTCGATGTTGACGTATTCCGCGTGGCCGACGAAAACGGGAACGCGCGCGCAGTTGGCGTGAACCTTGATTTTCGGATCGACGATCTTTTTCGTTTCGACCGTCATTTTCCATTCTTCCTTGGTCGAACCGTCGTCCAAAAACACGTCGATGTGCGGAATGACGTTGAAAGCGATCTGTTTGGGGAATTTGTTCTGCGTTTTGGACAGCTCCTCGCCCCAATAAATGCCTTTGGTCTGGTCGAACAATTCGTCCATCGCCGCTTTGCCCGCGCCGGAAACGGACTGGTAAGTCGTCACGACGACGCGTTTGACGTGAAAAGCTTTGTGCAGCGCGGCCAACGGAACGACCATCTGAATCGTCGAACAGTTCGGATTCGCGATGATGTTTTTCTTTTTATAATCGGCGATCGCTTCGGGATTGACTTCGGGAACGACCAACGGCACGTCGGGATCCATGCGCCATTGCGACGAATTGTCGATGACGACGCAGCCCGCTGCCGCGATTTTCGGCGCGTATTTTTCGGAAACGGAAGCCCCCGCGCTCATCAGCGCGATGTCGATGCCCTTGAAATCGAATTTGTCCAGATCGCGGACTTTCAAAACGGCGTCATCGCCGAAAGAAACCTCTTTGCCCGCGGATCTGGCGGACGCGACCGCGAACACTTCGTCGGCCGGAAAATTCCTTTGCGCCAGCGTTTGCAACATTTCGCGCCCGACGTTCCCCGTCGCGCCGACGACAGCCACTTTTACCATTGTGCGTTCTCCAGTATGAAATAAACAATAAAAGCCCGCCCGCCTTTGATCGAAAAGGCGTCGGGAAAATTTTCGCGCCCTGCGGAAAGGAAGACGGGCGTCAAACCCGCTTCCCTTCCAAAAGCCAGAGGCAACGGAAAATTACTTCGCCGTATCGTTGACTTCGGCGATACGGGCGGCTTTGCCGCGCAGGTTGCGGAGGTAATACAACTTGGCGCGACGGACTTTACCGCGGCGGGAAACTTCCACTTTGGCAACGTTCGGGGAATAGACGGGGAACACGCGTTCGACGCCTTCGCCGAAAGAAATTTTGCGAACGGTGAACGTCGAGTTCAGACCGTCGTTTTTGCGGGCAATGCAAACGCCTTCAAACACCTGAATACGTTCGCGGTCGCCTTCGACCACTTTCGCGTGAACGCGCAGCGTGTCGCCGGCTTTAAATTCGGGAAAACCTTCTTTCTTCGTCAGTTTTTCCATCTGCTCTTTTTCGAGCGTTTTGATCAAATCCATAATTTTAATCCTCTCGCTTTTTCGCGGTTTCCAGATAAGCTTTCCACAAATCCGGTCGCCGCCGTTTGGTTAACTCTTCCGCTTGCGCCAATCGCCAAGCGGCAATCCGTCCGTGATGTCCAGAATTCAGAACCTCCGGCACGGTGCGTCCGTTCCATTCGACCGGACGCGTGTATTGCGGGTATTCCAGCAAACCGTTGCTGAAACTTTCCTCGTCCAAGGAAGCGCGACATCCCATGACCCCCGGCAGCAAACGCACGATCGCGTCCAACACCGCCAAGGCCGCCGGTTCCCCGCCCGAAAGAACGAAGTCGCCCAAGCTGACTTCTTCAAACGGATAGGCTTCCAACACGCGTTCGTCTATTCCCTCGAACCGGCCGCAAAGAAAAGTCGCCTCTCCCTCGCTTGCCAGCTGTTCCACCGTTTGCTGCGTCACTTTCGCACCGCGCGGTGAAAAATAGATCAAACGCGTTCCCGCGTGATGAACCGCCTCCACGGCTCTGCCCAACACATCGGGGCGCATGACCATTCCGGCTCCGCCGCCAAAGGGGGTGTCGTCCACCGTTTTGTGCCGATCCGTCGCGAAATCGCGAATGTTCGTCACGTTCAGCGTCCATTTCCCTTCGTCCAGAGCCTTTCCCGCCAATGAACACCCCAGATATCCGGGAAACATTTCGGGAAAAACGGTCAGCACGTTCGCCGTAAAAAAAGACATCTTACGGCTCCGGCTTTTCGGGTTTCGCTTCAACGCTTTGCGGCAGGCGGATCGTCGCGACGCGGGATTTCAAATCGACGGCGGGAACGTTTTGTTCGGAAAAGGAAACGAAATCGTCGATTCCGTCGATTTCCAGCATATCCCCCGCGCCGAAGTTGTACACCCCTTTGATTTCGCCCAGAATTTCACCGTCCGGCGTTTTGGCCGTCATGCCGATCAAATCGACATAGTAAAATTCGTCGGCGTCCGTTTCGGGCAGTTTTTCGCGGGGAACGTACAGTTCCGTTCCGCGCAGCGCTTCGGCCGCCGTCCTGTCCGTCAGCCCGTCGATGGCGACAAGGAAAATCCCCTTGCTTTCCCCGACGATTTTGACATTGAAAGAACGTTTGCCGGTCGCATCGTACAACGTCCCGAAAGTCGCGAAATCGCTCGCCTTGCGCGTGAAGCTTTTGACTTTGACGTTTCCGCGGACGCCGTGAACCGTCGTGATGACGCCCACGCAAACCATGTTTTGACGTTCAGCGGAATTTGTCATTGTCGTCGTCTTCCCGTGTCAGGAATTAGGCTTCAGCGGGCGCGGCAGCGGCTTCGGCGGCCGCGGCGGCAGCTTCAGCTTTGGCTTTGGCGCGTTCCTGAGCTTTCGCTTTCGGCGCGGATTTCTGCGGGCGGTCGTTGATGACGGGCGCGGCGCACAGTCCCAATTTGGACAGCAATTTCGCGACGCGTTCCGTCGGTTGAGCCCCGACGCCCAGCCAATATTTTACACGGTCGGCCTTGACGACGACGCGTTCGGCGTGATCCGCCGGCAACAACGGGTTGTAAGAACCGACGCGTTCAATGAAACGGCCGTCGCGCGGGCAACGCTGGTCGGCCACGACGATTTTATGAAAAGGCGCGCTTTTCGATCCGCCGCGGGCGAGTCTGATACGAACTGACATAGTTTAATTACCTCACTTTAATCTTGTTACGTCTGCGATTTATGACGGAAATCCGCCGAACGGAGGGAATCCCCCCATTCCGCCGAAACCGCCGCCGAATCCGCCGGGCAGACCGCCGAACAGACCCCGCTTTCCCATTTTTTTCATCTTTTTCATCACTTCGGCGATCTGTTCGTACTGCTTCAACAATTTGTTGACGTCCTGCACGGACAAACCGCACCCCGCCGCGATGCGCTTTTTGCGCGACGCTTTGATGATGTCCGGATTACGGCGTTCATAAGGCGTCATGGAAAGAATGATCGCCTCTTGCCGTTTAAAGATTTTGTCGTCGATTTTGGCCGCGTCGATCTGCGCTTTGAACTTGCCCATGCCGGGCAACATTCCCAGCAGGCCTTTCAAATCGCCCATTTTCTGCATCTGCCGCAACTGCGACAACATATCGTTCAAGTCGAAACGCCCGTCCATCATACGTTTGGCGACGCGTTCCGCCTCGTCCTTGTCCATTTTTTCCGCCGCCGTTTCCACCAGAGAAACAACGTCGCCCATTCCCAAAATGCGGCCGGCCAAGCGGTCGGGATGGAACGGTTCCAGCGCCTCGACCTTTTCGCCGGCGCCCAAAAACTTAATCGGCTTTCCCGTCACGGCGCGCATGGACAACGCCGCGCCGCCGCGCGAATCGCCGTCGATACGGGTCAGAACAATCCCCGTCACGCCGATTTTTTCGTTGAATTCGCGGGCAATATTGACCGCGTCCTGCCCGGCCAGCGCGTCAACGACCAGCAACGTTTCCTTCGGTTGAACCGAAGCGCGGATATCGGCGACTTCGCCCATCATGTCCAAATCAATGTGCAGACGGCCGGCCGTGTCCAAAATCACGACATCGTAGCCGCCCTTGCGCCCCTCGGTCATCGCGCGGGACGCGATCGCCTTGGGCTTTTCACCGATGATGACCGGCAAAGCGTCAACGCCGATCTGTTTGCCCAACTGCGCCAGCTGTTCCTGCGCGGCGGGACGGTACACGTCCAGCGACGCCATCAAAACGCGTTTGCCTTCTTTTTTCAGACGCAGCCCCAATTTGGCGGAAGTCGTCGTCTTGCCCGAACCCTGCAACCCGACCATCAAAACGGGAACGGGCGCGGCGGCGTTCAGGTCGAACACGGCGTTTTCCCCGCCCAGCATTTCGACCAAAGCGTCATTGACGATTTTGACGACCATCTGCGACGGCGTGACCGATTTGATCACCGCCTGTCCGACGGCCTGATCCCTGACTTTGGCAACGAAATCTTTGACGACAGGCAGAGCGACATCCGCCTCCAATAAAGCGACTCGGATTTCGCGCATGGCGTTATCGACGTCGGCTTCGGTCAAAGCCCCCCGATGCGCCAAGCGGTCAAACACGCCGCCTAATTTTTCCGCCAAAGAATCAAACATTTAAACCTCTTAACCTTATACAAACAAAAAGGGCGTCTGTGAGCGTATCTTCACCGGCAGACGAACCTCCGTGGAGGCATAAGGTGTTAAAAACCTTTTATGATTAAGGTGTTTATATCTTTTTCCGGCGCGCGAGTCAACGGAAAAGTCCGTTTTTCGCTCATCTGCCCGCCGATTTCGCCCGTTTCAACGCGGCGGCGGCTTTGACCGGCGTCATTTCCGGCGTCAGGCGTTCCAGTTTGTCAACCCAGCCTTTCATCATGGACAGCCCCCGATTCCAAAAATCGGGTTCGGCCGCATTCAAACCGAACGGTTTTAACAGTTTTTCGGGACGCTCCGTCGATCCTTTGGCCAGCATTTCCTTATATTTTTCCGGAAAATCCTTGACCGTCCCGTCCTTGTACACCTGATACAGCGACGAGGTCACACACTCCCCGTAGGCATAACCGTAAACATAAAACGGCGTTTTCAACAAATGCGGCACATCCGCCCAGCACGACGCCGACCGTTCGTCGTTGATCATGGCGGGTCCCGTCATTTTGTGCTGCGCGTCCGTCCACGCCCTATTGATTTCGGGAACGGAGATTTTCCCCTTTTCGCGCACGGTGTTGTGAACGCTTTCCTCATAGTGGTGCAGGGAAATCTGCCGGAACGTGGTCAGCATGACGCGTCCCATTTTGTCCGACAGCAGGGCGAAGCGTTGCTTCGGATCCTTTTCGCGTTTCAACAACGCGTCGAAAGCCAGCATCTCCCCGAAAATCGACGCCGTTTCCTCGATCGTGACAGGCATTTGCGTCCCCAGAGCGCCTTGTTTTTTCGCCAGTTCGTAATGGATGCCGTGCCCCAATTCGTGCGCCAGCGCCAAAACGTCGTTGGTCGTGCCGCCGAAGCTCATTTTGATGTACGGCTTGCCGTTGACGACCGGCATCGCGTACTCCCCCGGCTCCTTGTTCGCGCGCGGTTCGGCGTCAATGCGTTTTTCGTCAAAGAATCCACGGGCGATTTCGCCCATTTCCGCGTCAAAAGAGCCGTAGGCCGACAACACGATCTCTTTGGCTTCGTCAAACGTATAGCGGCGCGGTTCAATGCCCGCGACGGGCGCGTTTCTGTCCCAATAGCCGATTTTGTCGCGCCCCGCCCATTTCGCTTTCAACGCGTAATAGCGGTGGGCGACGGACGGCGCGGCGGCGTCAACCGCGGACACCAAAGCGTCAACGACCCCGCCGTCGATCCTGTTCGACCTGTTGCGCGATTCGACGGGCGTTTCAAACCCTTGCGCGCGATCGGAAAACGCCTTGTTCCGCGCGACGGTGTTGACGACGCCGGCGAACACGTCCGCTTTGCCCGCGTACCCCGCGTTCATCGCCGCCCCCGCCTTGCGCCGTTCCGTTTCATCCGCGGAATAGGCCATGGTGTACAAATCGTTTGACGTGACTTTTTCGCCGTCGATTCTGAAATCAATTTCGTTTTTGGTTTTGTCGTACAGCAGCAACGCCTTTTCCGTTTGATCGGCGTTTTCGTTCAGCCGCGCCCGCGTTCCGGCGTCCAAATCGACCTTTTCCGCGTGCGCCCGCTCGATCCAAAAGCCGTACTTTCGCGCCGTTTCGTCCGTCATCAGACGGTTCAACGCCCCGTCGGGCAAAGCGGCGATTTCGGATTCAAAGAAATCCGTCTTTTCCAAAGCTTTTCCGATCCGCGCCGACGTTTTTTCATAAAAGGCGACATTGCGTTCGTCGGCCATGTCCGCCGTGTAAACCATCGTCGCAAAAGCGTCAATCTTGTCCGCTTTGGCGGCCAGCTGATCGTAATCGACAATCATTTTGCCGAAATCGGCGGGCATCATTTCGGCGATTTTCCCCTGCCCGCGCACGGCGAATCTGCGCGCCCGCGCCGCGACAGCCTCCAAATCCCTGTCGATTTGCGGGTCGTCGATTGATTTGTAAAGCGGGGACAAATCCCAGCGCGGCGGATGATTGTTCATATTGGCCTCCGGTCGCGGATTTTAACATAAAAGGACAGACGCAAACAATAATTAAAAACACCGCCCGCCTCGGTGTTTCGCGCTTCTCCGAAGTTTGCTATATCCGCATTTCCCCGTCATCCAACGGATTTTTTTCGCCCAACAGCAAATTGCCGAAAAATTTGTTTAAATATTCAAGGGTATAGTAAACATCCTTGTTTAAATTCTGATAATTGGCGCGCACCAAAGCGTTTCGGAAATATTTTGCGTGCGTTTCAAACATATCGTTATTGACTTCAAAACCCAGCGCGCCAAGATATTTTATCATAAACACCGCCGTAGTGCGGGTATTGCCCTCCCAAAACGGGTGGATTTGCCAAATTCCGGCAGTGAACACGGCCAGCCGTTCCGCTTTTTCCCGTTTGGAAAGGCCTTTATAATTAAACCGTTTTTCCTGCGCAAAATCATAGTCAAGCATTTCCATAATGTTGTCGGCACGACCGTAAACAACGGTGTCACCGTTTAACACCGGTTCTTTTTTGACGATGTCGTAAGTTCTGATTTTGCCGGCGGTTTCCTTATCAAAAACGCCTGCGAACAACGTTCCGTGAATGGATATCAGCTCCGCCGGACTGAACGAAAAAGCGCGGGTGCTTAACAGTTTGGCAATACGCGCCGAAACCTCGTCCGCCTCTTTTTCATTATGTTCTCGCAGAGTCGCGGCCGGATTTTTTTGATAATAGCCGGAAACCAGCCTTCCGGCTTCGTCAATGGAAATCCGCCCTTCGATATTCTCCTTGGCCACTTCGATCAGGTATTTTGAAGGCGTCAGGTTGTCAACCCGCTGCAAACCGACAGCCACGCCCCAGTTTTCCGCCTTTTTATATTTTTCCGGCTCGCCCTGTTTTTTATATTCTTCAAAATATTCCATAACTTCCCCGCCAAAGAACGGTTAAGTATAGCCGAATACAAAAGAAAATCAAGCCGACCGACCGTTCCGAACATCCGGCGCGCCCGCGAATCAAATCAAGAAAAGCCGCGCGCAGACCGACACTTTTGCCCATACGGCAGTATTTTCGCCCGCACGGCAGTGTCTGCGGTTCAAATCCAAGTCTTCTATACCAATAAAAGAGAGGGAGATTAAAATCTCCCTCTCTTTATTGGTAGGCGACTACGGATTCGAACCGCAGACCCTCTCGGTGTAAACGAGATGCTCTAACCAGCTGAGCTAGTCGCCCGTGAACAATCGTGGTTATACAGGATTTTCCACCCGATAATCAAGTCAAAAAAAAACAAGCGGCCGCGAAACGCGTACCGCCTGTCTTTAAATAAGAAAGCGCGATTAGTTGACAGCGTCTTTCAAACCTTTGCCGGCCTTGAATTTCGGCTGTTTAGAAGCCGGAATATTGATTTTGGCACCCGTGCGGGGGTTGCGGCCTTCGGTCGCAGCGCGTTCGGCGATGCTGAACGTGCCGAATCCGACCAGACGGACTTCGTCGCCCTTTTTCAAAGTGCCGGTGATGGCGTTCAAAAAGGCATCAACGGATTTGCTGGCGTCCGTTTTGGACAGGCCGGTATTCTTCGCTACTTCAGCTACGAGATCGTTCTTATTCACGTGAGGGCTCCCTCTATTAAATTAAAAGATAAAACTCAGATTCAATCGCGAATCTAGGGGGAAGTTTAAAACGCGAAGCTTTATCCGGTCAATAGGAAAAAGCGCGCTTTTCCGCATTTTTTTGCTTTTTTTCAGTGATTTTTTGTGATTTTCGTCACCGAAAAAGCATTTTGAACCGCAGAATGCGCCCGACAGTCGAGGAAGTTGCCCTCCGGCGTTTTCCGCTCTTGCGTTTTGACGCGGCCGTCCTTATAATTATGGCGTCGGGTCTTCCCGACTATGATGCTAAACGCCCTATGGAATAGGCGTAGCGGACCCGGGGGCGGTACCCGGCGTCTCCACCATACGGGGACGAAACAGGATCGACGCGCGTAGTAAAGGTAAGGTTTGCATCCGGCATTGTACCACCGTTATCGGGCTGTAATTTTAAATGCGAACGATAATCGCACTCAGGTTGCTCTCGCTGCGTAATGCGGCCGGATGACCGAACTTAATCCCCGCGGCTTGAGCGTCGCGGGTGGGGCGGGGACTTGCCTAGCAACAGAAGTGTCCCGTTTTTCTTTAACCGCTTTTTTTAAAAGGATCGCCGATGACCGAAATTTCCTATGAACACCTTGTCGAACGGGCTTTGATGCACGTCGTGCGCGACGCGTTGAAACTGGCGCAGGAAAACGGATTGGACGGCAATCATTTCTATATCACGTTTCAAACAAACCGTCGGGATGTCGTTTTGTCGAAACGGTTGAAAGCCGGATACCCCGAAGAAATGACCATTGTTTTACAGCACGAGTTCAGCGATCTGGATGTCGGCGACGAATCGTTTTCGGTCACGCTCAGCTTTTCGGGCATTTCCGAACGCATCACGGTGCCGTTCGACGCGATCACGCGGTTCGCCGACCCGTTCGCGCAATTCGCGGTTTCGTTCAACGCCGTCGCGCCCGCGCCCGAACCCGTCGCACCCGAAACGCCCGCGGACGTTCCCGCCGCCGACGGCGAAAACGTCGTCAGCCTCAGCGCGTTCCGCAAAAAGAAATAAGCCATGCTGTTCCCCGCGCCGGCGGCTTTCCGCGAAATCGACACCGATCCGGTTTCTGTTGAAAACGGATTCCTGCGCGTTCCCGCCCGCGTGTTCGAGGATCTGGCGTTCGCCGCGTTCCGCGACGTGTCGCATTTGCTGCGCGCGGATCATTTGCGGGCTTTGCGCGGCGTGTTCGACGACCCGCGATCCTCCGCCAACGAAAAGTTCGCCGCCCTGCAGTTTTTGAAAAACGCGAACATCGCGGCGGGCATGGTTCTGCCATTGTGTCAGGACACGGGAACGGCGATCGTTCTGGGCGAAAAGGGGCATCTGGTTTTAACGGACGGCGAAGAATCGGCTGCGATCGAACGGGGGATAAAAAAAGCTTACACCACACTGAATTTGCGCTATTCCCAAAACGCGCCGACATCGTTTTTCACGGAAAGAAACACGGGCGACAACCTGCCCGCGCAAATCGACCTGACGGCGGCAAAGGGCGACAGTTACCGTTTTTTGATGATCGCCAAGGGCGGCGGATCGGCGAACAAGACGTACCTGTTCCAACAAACGCGCGCCCTGTTGAACAAACCCGCGCTGGTTTCCTTTTTACTGGAAAAGATTCGGGAAATCGGCACGGCGGCCTGCCCGCCCTATCATCTGGCGGTCGTCGTCGGCGGCACCAGCGCCGAAGCCAACCTGAAAGCCGTCAAACTGGCGTCCGCCAAAGCTTTGGACGCCATGCCCGCGACCGAATCGGGGTTCAGGGACACCGATTTGGAAAACGAGCTGCTGCCCCTGATCAACGCCAACGGCTTGGGCGCGCAATTCGGCGGCAGCCATTTCTGCTTGGACGTTCGGGTGATCCGCCTGTCGCGTCACGGCGCGTCCCTGCCCGTCGGGATCGGCGTTTCATGCGTCGCGGACAGGAACATTCTGGCGCAAATCACGCCCGACGGCGCGTTTTTGGAACAACTGGAAACCGATCCGGTGCAATACCTGCCCGACATCCGGGACAACGCGCTGAACGGCGCGGGCACGCGAATCGACCTGAACCGCCCGATATCCGAAACGCTGGCCGATTTGGACAAGCTGAAGGTCGGGGATCGGGTATCGTTGAACGGCACGCTGATCGTGGCGCGCGACATCGCACACGCGCGGTTCAAGGAAATGCTGGAACGAGGCGAAGAGTTGCCGGATTACCTGAAACGCTTTCCGGTTTATTACGCGGGTCCCGCCAAAACGCCCGCGGGGATGCCGTCGGGATCGTTCGGCCCCACCACGGCGGGACGTATGGATTCCTATGTCGATTTGCTGCAAAAACACGGCGCGTCGCTGATCATGCTGGCCAAAGGAAACCGGTCGGACGCGGTGACGAACGCCTGCCGCGACAACGGCGGATTCTATCTGGGCACGCTGGGCGGTGCGGCGGCGCAAACGGCGGCGGAACACATCACGGAATGCCGCTGTCTGGCTTTTCCCGAATTGGGGATGGAAGCGGTGTGGCGAATCACGGTCAAGGACTTTCCGGCCTTTGTCCTGACGGATAACAAGGGAAATGATTTTTTTAAACGGATTTTGAAAAAATGAGCGTGCGCAAATATTCCGTCATGATCGCCGGCCACCGCACCAGCGTTTCGTTGGAACCCGAATTTTACGCGACGTTGAAAAAAATCGCCGCCGACAAAGGGATGACGCCCGCCGAATTGATCACGCGAATCGACGCCGAACGGACGGACAGCCTGTCGTCGTCCCTGCGCGTGTTTGTTTTAAAGGCCGTTTCAGGGGATTAGGACGGGCTTTTCCCGACAATCGAACGTCGCGCGGCGGAAACCGTCCCGCTTTGTCAACCGCATATCGACCAAAATCACGTCGCGCCCCTGCCCTTCGCAAAAACGGCGGGCGTGATCCTCCAGCTGAACCAAACGGACGTTCGCGTCCCTGTATTCATACGCGATCCGCTTCGCCCGCACTTCGGCGATGCGAACATCCTCGGTTTTCAAAACCAGCAAATCGCTGTCGATCGCCGTTTCCAACATCAAAGGCGTCTTGTCCTCGACCCGCCGTTCGGCGCAAGCCGCCAGCGCGCATACGATCCCCGCCGTCAACAAAAGCTTTTTCATTTTTTCGCCGCCGCCTTGCCGTCGATTTCCTCGGCCTTGATTTTGTCGCCCAAAGCCTGCACCTTGGCGATCCGATCCAAACGGTCGGCCTTGGCGCGCGCCTTTTGCGCGTCGTAGGATTCGCGCGCGGCGATGATGTCCTTTTCGTTTTGCGGCACCCCTTTGGCCACATCGACGGTATAGGTGTAAATCTTTTCCCCGTTCTGGTTGAACAGGTCGAACGTGACGGTGTCGCGGTCGATTTTGATCACCGGCGACCCGTTTTTGTCTTTCATCGTAATGCCGCGGCGTTCCAACCGTTTTTCAACCGTCGTGACCAGATAGTCCTTGATTTCCGCGTCGTTCCGTTTGCGCAACACACGGCCGGCGTCGTCGCGCTTGTAGATCAGCTCGCCCAGCGCGCCCATTTCGGAACATCCGGAATCCATGCCGCCGCGGCCGTCGAACCCGCCCGAACAGACGGCCTGCGCCTGCGTTCCCATCAGCATCCCCAATGCGAAAATCACATATTTTTTCATCATCATTCTTCCTTTATCGAAATGCGGCTCATCACGTCATCCTGCTGTCTTTTTGTCAGTTTGTCAAATTCGGGATTATCTACATCGAATTTCAAAACCTTGTCCTCGTCCTTTTCCTGAAAAATTTTCACGCCCGTCTGGCGAATGCGGCCGTTGTCAGACTGCGCGGCCGGCTGTTTCTTTTGCGGCGTTACGGCGGCATTCTGCGCATTCTGAACGGTCTGCGCGGACGGCTGGCGGACATATTGCCGTTCAGCCCTTTGCGTTTGTTCGTGTTTGACCGTATAGGCCTTAAACCCGCGGCGGCGGCTGTAGGCGCGCATATCGACGACCTGCGCGGACGCGACCGACGCGAACAGAACAATTCCCGATAAAAGCAACAAAAAACGACGCATCGTCCCCCGCCTTAAATATCCGGCAGCACTTCCGGATTTTCATCAATGTATTTCTGCATTTCCTTGTGCTGCTTCGATTTCGCATCCGAAACGGCGGGCGGCTGCGCCTGCGCGTTCTGGTTTTGCGGCTGTTGCTGGGGTTGCGACTGCCGCGCCACCGGCTGCGGCGCCCCCGTTTTCGGCGAAGCGGCGGTCGTTTTATGCACGACGGGCTGATGCCCCGCCGATTTTTTGGCGTGATAGGCCTTGAACCCGCGTTTGATGCTGTAGGCGCGCATATCGACGACATCGGCGGACGCAACCGTCCCCGACAGAATCAAAACAATCGTCAATATCACACCGGCCGTTTTCATATCTTTCCTCTCCGCGGCGTTTATTTTAAATTCCGGCCGCGCGTTTTTCAACACGCGGGTGCGCGGACGCGCAAAAAAACATTGTCACACCCCTTAACCTTGCCGTTTTCTTATGTTATAGTAGCGTCGGTTTTATAAAAGCAGCGGACAGAATCATGATTGACAGAAAAAAAATCGCAGAACGTTTCAAAACCGTCGCAACGGCCGCGGCGCAAAAATCCGCCGCCCTGTTCGACAAGGCGTTAAAATCGCCGGCCGTCCGGAAATCCGCCGATTCGCTGCGGTGGGGAAATTTGCGTCCCCGATTGGTTCGCGGGGGCGAAATCGTCGCCGCATTCACCCGTGAACAGCCTAAAACCGCGGCGTTCATCTATGTCTGCCTGTTCTGCGCGTTTTCAATCGGATTTTTGGACGAACCGTTCGCTATGGCGCGCCTGTCCGCGCCGCAGCAGGGCAACCTGTCCGCTTTGGCGGATTTGAACCCGTCGGGGTGGTGGTTCTTGATTCTGGCCGGTCTGTGGCTGTTTTACATGGCCGTCGCGGGATTATCGTTGACAACGGACGTGTTTGAAAAAAATATGGTCAAAGCGCGCGCCGTTTTGTTCGTTTTGCTGACGCTCGCCCTGTCGTCGGGCGTCACGCTGGCGCTGAACATCGTGGCCGGACGCTACACGCCCGAATTTTTGGACACCATGCGCCTGTACGGTTTTTCGGCGTTCCGGTTCCGCGTTTCCGAAACATCGTTTCCCAGCTTCGCCGTTCAAAGTTTATGGGCGGTGATTGTCGCGGCCGCATCCTTTTGGCCGAAGATCCGCTGGTATCTGTACGCGTTGGCCGCGCTGACGACCCTGTCAACGGTGATCGCCGCCCAATGCTTTATCAGCGACGCGGTCATGGGAACGTATATCGGCATTATGATGTATTTCGTCGCGCGCTGGATCGTTTCCGAAAACCGCGAAAACATCCCGCTGATTTCGCTGTGATCAATCGCTTAAAATACGGGTCAAAGCGTCGCGATTCAATTTGATCAGCTCGTATTCCTCGGGCGTAACGGGGGCTTTTGCGCTGGTGGCGGCGCGCACGGTGCGAATCGAATTGATGTATTGATTGCGCATTTTCTTTTTGGCGCTGTCGGACAGGCTTTTGTTTTCATCCAGCTGGCGAATCTGAAATTCCAAATGGTTTTGCAGGTTCGTCTGCTTCGTTTCCTGTTCCATAATGGACAGGGTGGCGCGGAATTTCCGTTCCAGCAAAAAGAACCTGTCCGCCGCCCATCCGCGCGCATCCAGCCACCGGACAACCTCCGCCGGATAATCCGCCGATTCCGACACCCCCAGATAGGCCACGGCCTTGTACTGGTTGCCGTCCGTTTTCAACCACTTGGCGTATTTGCGCCAATCGCGGGCGAACGCGCGCAGTTCGTCGAAAGTGATCTGACCGGACGCGTCCACATCCTTTTGCGGCATGGGCGTCGCCTGTTCGGGCGGTTTCGGACGTTGCGAAAAGCTTTTGTCCGCCGAATATTGCAAGCTGGGCGTTCCGGACGCCGGAAACGGCGCGGCAAAAGCGGCGGGCGCAATCAACGCGGCCGTCAAAAAACACACACAAGAACGGTAACGTCCTTTTGCCATGGTTCTTTTCCTGTTTTTATTTTTTCAAATTTCCGGTATTATAGATAAATCGTAATGAAAAGTCCATAAAGAGTATGGAATATGCGGCAAATCTGTTTTTTGGCGGACACGACGGAAATCGCACAGCAATCCCTGACGCGCCTGCGCCGGGTGTACGGCGGCGCGACGTGCGCCAAAGCCGACGTTTTCGTCGTTTTGGGCGGCGACGGGTTTATGTTGGAAACCCTGCACAAACATATCGGCAAAGGCATTCCGTTTTACGGCATGAACCGCGGCAGCGTCGGTTTTTTGATGAACAAATACCGTGAAGAGGATTTGAACGAACGGCTGGACAACGCCGATTGCGCAACATTGCGGCCGCTGGTCATGGACGCGACGGCGGCGAACGGCAAACACAAACGCGCGCTGGCGTTCAACGAAGTGTCGCTGTGGCGACAAAGCCGGCAAGCGGCCGAAATTTCCATCAGCATCGACGGCGTGCAAAAAATGCCGCATCTGGTTTGCGACGGCGCGCTTGTATCTACGCCGGCGGGCAGCACGGCCTACAACTTTTCGGCGCACGGCCCCATTTTGCCGATGACATCGAACGTTCTGGCCTTGACGCCGATCAGCCCGTTCCGCCCCCGCCGGTGGCAAGGCGCGATCATCCCCCGCCACGCGGAAATCGTTTTTGACGTGCTGCAAAGCGACAAACGCCCCGTCAGCGCGGTGGCCGATTTCACGGAACTGCGCAACGCCGTCAAAGTCACCGTCAAAGAAGACCGCACGATCGGCCTGAACCTGCTGTTTGATTCCGAATACAATCTAGAAGACCGCGTTTTGGACGAACAGTTCTGGGGATAGCCCGCCTTTCGCGTCCCGCCTGTTTTCCCCTGTTTGCGTCGAATCTTTTTTCGCCGCGTTCGATCCGGACACAAAAAAGCCCCTGAAAAAATTCAAGGGCTTTTTTAATGGTGCCGGTGCGGTGACTCGAACACCGGACCCACGCATTACGAATGCGTTGCTCTACCAACTGAGCTACACCGGCACGGCAAGGTTCTTTATAGACGATTTTTAAAAAACTGCAAGCGTTTTTTTTCAAAAAGTCTAAAAAAAATCACACATCCAGATTGACGACGTTCAACGCGTTGTCCTGAATGAAATCGCGGCGCGGTTCGACGATGTCGCCCATCAGCATGGAAAACACGGATTCCGCCTGATCGAAATGGGTGATTTTCACCTGCAGCAAGGAACGCGCGTTCGGATCCAGCGTCGTTTCCCACAGCTGTTCGGGATTCATTTCGCCCAACCCTTTATAGCGTTGAATGGAAATGCCCTTGCGTCCGATTTGCGACACCGCGTCCGACAAAGCCATCGGTCCCGTCAGTTTGTATTCGGCGTCCTTGGCTTTGAACACGCCGGTTTTCGCATACGATTCGCGCAAATCGTCGCGCAGTTCGTTCAGCTTGCGCGCTTCGCCGCTGGTCAAAAAGCTGATGTCGGCGACGTATTCTTCGGTCACGCTGCGCAGCGTCCGTTTGAACACGAACGCGCCGTTTTCAAAATCCGCGCGCCACCCGCGTTCGTATTCGGGTTCCAGTTCGTCCAACCGGACGGCCAGATCGCGCGCCGCCTGACGCGCTTTGTCCGCGTCGTCGTAAACGGCCGGATCGAACAGCCCGTTGATCGCCATTTGTTCGACGATTTTGGCCGGCATCTGACGCGACAGCGTGTCGATCAGATGACGGCAGTTTCTGGCTTCCTCCGCCTGACGTTTCAAATCCTCGCCGGCGATCTGCACCCCGTCGTAACGCACGAACACGCTGTCCTGAACGGACTGGTTGATCAGGTAATCCTCCATCGCGCGTTCGTCTTTCAAATAGATGTCGGAATTGCCGCGGCGGGCGCGGTACAAAGGCGGCTGGGCGATATAGACGTAGCCGCGTTCAATCAGTTCGGGCATCTGACGGAAAAAGAACGTCAAGAGCAGCGTGCGAATGTGCGCGCCGTCAACGTCCGCATCGGTCATGATGATGATTTTGTGATACCGGCATTTGTCGGCGTTGAAATCGTCGCGTCCGATCCCCGTGCCGAACGCCGTGACCATCGTCCCGATTTCGGCGGAATTCAACATCCGGTCGAAACGGGCGCGTTCGACGTTCAAAATCTTGCCGCGCAACGGCAGAATGGCCTGATTCGCGCGGTTGCGCCCCTGCTTGGCCGATCCGCCCGCCGAATCCCCTTCGACGATGAAGATTTCGGAATTGGCGGGGTCGCGTTCGGAACAATCCGCCAGCTTTCCGGGCAGGGAAGCCATATCCAAAACGCCCTTGCGCCGCGTCAAATCGCGGGCTTTGCGGGCGGCTTCGCGCGCGGCGGCGGCCTCGACGACCTTGCCGACGATCTTGCGCGCTTCGACCGGATGTTCGCCCAGCCATTTTTCCAGCTTGTCGCCGACGATTCCCTCGACGACGGGGCGGACTTCGGACGAAACCAGCTTGTCCTTCGTCTGCGAAGAAAACTTCGGATCAGGCACTTTGACGGACAGGACGCAGGTCAGACCTTCGCGCATATCTTCGCCGGACAGCTCGACCTTTTCCTTTTTCAGCATACCGGATTCCTGCGCGTAGGCGTTGATCGTGCGGGTCAAGGCCGCGCGGAACCCCGCCAAGTGCGTGCCGCCGTCGCGCTGGGGAATGTTGTTGGTAAAGCACAGCGTCGTTTCGTGATAGCCGTCCGTCCATTCCATCGCCAAATCGACCATGATGCCGTTCTTTTCGCCCGACATGGCGATTTCGCCTTCGTGAATCGACGTTTTGGAACGGTCGATGTAACGGACGAATTCCTGAATTCCGCCCTCATAGCAGAACACGACTTCGCGCGGGTTTCCGGGGCGTTCGTCGCGCAAAACCAGATGCACGCCCGAATTCAAAAACGCCAGTTCGCGCAAACGGTGTTCCAACGTGTCGAAATCGAATTCCGTTTTCGTGAACGTTTCCGGCGACGGCAGGAAAGTGACCTCGGTTCCCGTGCGGTCGGCCGGAACGGCGTCGCCCACGACTTTCAACGGCGCGACGGGCACGCCGTTTCTGAATTCCATATAGTGTTCCTTGCCGTTGCGCCAAATGCGCAATTTCAGCGACGACGACAGCGCGTTGACGACCGAAACGCCCACGCCGTGCAAACCGCCGGAAATCTTGTAGGAATTCTGGTCGAATTTGCCGCCCGCGTGCAACTGCGTCATGATGACTTCGGCGGCGGAAACGCCCTCTTCCTTGTGCAGATCGGTCGGAATGCCGCGCCCGTTGTCGCGCACCGTCACGGAACCGTCGGAATTGATGATCGTTTCCGTTTTCGTGCAGTACCCCGCCAGCGATTCGTCAATCGCGTTGTCCAGCACTTCGTACACCATGTGGTGCAGCCCCGTGCCGTCGTCCGTGTCGCCGATATACATTCCGGGGCGTTTGCGCACGGCGTCCAGCCCTTTCAAAACCTTGATGGATTCGGCGTTGTAATCGGAGGAGGAGTGCAATTCTGTTTCTTGCGTCATAATACACCTTTCGTCAACACGCGGCCGCCCATTCGGGAACGGCTCGCAACAATTCTTCCACAGCGACAAAGTGCGCCGTATTTTTCAAACTTTCAAACGGCTGCGGAGTCACCCCCGTCAGCCACACCTGCGTTTTCAAACGCGAAATCTCGTCGAACAAAGCGTCGCGCCGCCGGTCGTCCAGATGCGCGGCCGCTTCGTCAAACAGCACCAGCGGCAAAGTCCCCTTCCGCGCCGCCTGTGCGCGGACGTGCGCCAGCAAAACGGAAATCAGCAAAGCCTTTTGCTCGCCCGTCGAACACACCGCCGCCGGCATATCCTTTTCACGGTGCCGCGCCGCCAGATCGACGGTGTGAACGCCGCCGGCCGACCCGTTTTGCGCGTACGTTTCGCGCGCCGCCGCCAACCGCGAACGGATGAACGCGGCGTCTTCGCCGTCGGCCTTGGACGCCAATTCGTCCTCCCATCCGCCCGTCAGCGTCAACGACGCCTGCGGAAAAGCCGCCGTTCCGCGATCCAGCTCCGCCTGCAGCAAAGCCGTCGTTTCCCGTCTGGCGCGGGCGATTTTCGCCCCGTACTTGCCCATCGTCGCTTCCAACGCCGACAACCAGCGTTCGTCCTTTTTGCCGTCGCGGATCAACGCGCCCCATTGACGCAACGCCTGCGCGTACGCCGCGCACGCCGACGCGTGGTTTTCAAAAAAAGCCTGCGTCAGCCGGTCCAGAAAACGGCGGCGTCCGGCCGGTTCGCCGGCAAACAGCCTGTCCATCGCGGGCGTCAGCCACACGACCGAACACACGCGCCCCAAATCGGTTTGCGACACCGGCGCGCCGTTCAGACGGACGTTCCGTTTTTCGCCGCGGACACCGGCGGATTCATAATCCGTCGCCAGCTCGATTTCCTCCGCCCCTTTTTGCAAAACGGCGCCGACGCCCCACGAAACCGCGCCGGAATCCTTTTCCAGCACGTCGCGGAATTTGGCCTGCCGCGCCCCTTTTCCGGGGGCGAGAAAAGAAACCGCTTCGATTAAATTCGTTTTTCCGACACCGTTCCTGCCGGTCAAAACAACCTGCCCCGTCCGTTCCGGCAATTCCAGCCGCGCGTACGGATAGTTGCGGAAACGCGACACCCGCAAACGATTGACAAAAATCCCCTCGGCGGAATTTTCAGCCCGCCGTTCCGGTTCCGGCGCCGCGGAACCCCGCGAACGCACGCACATCAATTCGTTTGCCGTTAAAATCGTCTTACACTCGCATAGGCATCAAAACAAACAAAACGCTTGGATCGGACATATCCGTCAAAACGGTCGGGGACGCCGAATCCGAAAAAGCGATCTGCACCAATCCGCCCTTGATCTGTTTCAAAACATCTTCCAAATAGACATAGTTGAACCCGACATCAATCGGATCGGCGTCGTATTTGGCTTCCAGCTCGTCCTCCGCGCTGCCCTCTTCGGCATTCGCGGCGGAAACCTTGACCAACCCTTTCGACAGCGTCAAACGCACGGCGCGGGATTTTTCGGACAGGCTGGACACGCGGTCAACCACCTGCGTCAACGCCTGCGCGTCAATTTCCATCACCTTGTCGTTTTCCGTCGGAATCACGCGTTCATAATCGGGATACGTCCCCTCGATCAGCAAAGAGGTCAGCACCAAATCGCCGAATGTAAAGCGGATTTTATAAGTGGACAGGTCGATTGCCACGTCGCCCGTTTCCTCGGCCAGCAACTTGCTCAGCTCGCCGATCGCCTTGCGCGGAACGATGATGCCGGGCATACCGGCCGCTCCTTCGGGGAACACAGCTTCGGCGCACGCCAGACGATGCCCGTCGGTCGCGACGGCGCGCAGGATTTTTTCCTCTTTCGATGTCGCTTCGTGCAAATAAATGCCGTTCAGATAGAAACGCGTTTCCTCGGTTGACACCGCGAAAGACGTGCGGTCGATCAAATCGCGCAGATCGGACGCCTTTAACGCGAAATGATGCGTCATATCCCCGTCGGCGATCGAGGGGAAATCTTCGCCCGCCATCGTCGCCAAAGCAAATTTGGCGCGTCCGGCCGTCATTTTCAGTTGGTTGTTTTCGGCGTTCAAAACGAATTCGATTTCCGCCCCGTCCGGCAATTTGCGCACGATTTCATACAGCTTGTGCGCGGGGGCGGTGATCGCACCGGCCTCGTCAACCTTGGCGGCCGTTTTTTCGCTGATTTCCAATTCGTTATCCGTCGCGTTCAAAACAATTCCGCCCTCGGCCGCCGTGATTTTGACATTCGACAGCAAAGGATTGGTGTGGCGGCGTTCCACCACGTTCTGCACATGGGACAAAGATTTCAGCAAAGCGGCGCGTTCTATCGTAAATTTCATGGATTCCAACTCTTCAAAAAAGGTTAAAAACTGTTTAGCGGCAGTATATCACATCCGCCGTTTTTCCAAAGCAAAAAATGTCAAAAGAAGCCAAAGTTTTTTCCCGATTTCCGCCCGTATCGGGAACAGGCGCGACTCGTTGAATTCAAAAGATTCCGATCAAGCGGAAAGAACGCGGCGCAGGCTGTCGATTTCCGATTTGAAAGCGGCGTCCGCGAAACACATATCCTCGATCGTTTTCACCGCGTGAATCACCGTCGTGTGGTCGCGGTCAAACGCCCTACCAATGTCCGGCAAAGACTTCGTCGTCAGCGTTTTCGCCAGATACATGGCGATCTGGCGCGGGCGCGCGACGGAACGTTCCCGCCGTTTCGATGTCATTTCCGACAAACGGATGTTGTAATGTTCAGCGACTTTGCGCTGGATGTCCTCGATGGACACGCGGCGATCCATCACGCTCAGCACGTCGCGCAGGATGTCGCAGGTGCGTTCCAGCGTCACTTCGCCGCCCATCAGCTGGACGTGCGCCGCGACGCGCAGCAACGCGCCTTCCAGTTCGCGCACGCTGGACGTGATTTTTTCGGCCAGAAACGCGATAACGTCGGACGGCACGCGGACGCCGAGGTTCTGCGCCTTGTTTTCCAAAATGCCCAAGCGCAGCTCGTACGTCGTCGGATGAATGTCCACCACCAGCCCCGACCCCAGACGGGTTTTCAGGCGGTCTTCGATCCCGTCCAGATTGACCGGCGGCTTGTCGGCCGACAAAACGATCTGCTTTCCCGCGCCGGCCAATGCGTTGAACGTGTGGAAAAACTCGTCCTGCGTGTTTTCCTTGCCGATCAGGAATTGAACGTCGTCGATCATCAAAACGTCAACGTTGCGCAACTCCTCTTTGAACGACAGCGTGTCCTTGTAGCGCAGGGCGCGGACGAACAGGTACATGAACTTTTCCGCCGACAGATAAACGACGCGGCGCGACGGCGCGTGTTCGCGGATGTGCCACGCGATCGAATGCATCAAATGCGTTTTGCCCAGCCCCGCGCTGGAATACAGGTAAAGCGGATTGAATTGGACGTTGTCCGTTTCCGCCACGCGTCTGGCGGCGGCATAGGCGAATTCGTTCGGCGCGCCGACGACGAAATTGTCGAACGTGTAGCGCGGATCCAAAGCCGCGGACAAGACATCCTTTTCCGATTCGACGGAAATGCGTTCGGCCGCGCGTTCGGATTCCGGCGCAACCTCCGCGCGTTCCGGTTCGACCGGCGCGGCAAAAGCGGGACTGCCGACCTCAAATTTAACCGACGTTACGGCGGGATTTTCCGCCTGCCACGCCTGCATGATGTCATCGGCAAAATTGCGCGCGATATAGCTACAGAAAAAATTCGTCGGCAGGAACAGCGTCAAAACGCCGTCCTTGAATCCGCCGACAGCCAACGATTTCAGCCACGTGTCATACGCGGACGCGCCCAGCGATTTACGCAGGCGTCCGGCCACCGCCGCCGATTGAGCTGTCAACGAATCATTCATTTCCTTTTCCGTTTTTTTCTGGTTGAACCGCCGCGTCCGCCCGCGGTTCGCGTGGCGCATAATAGGGGGGAGTCGGGCGAAAGGCAAGCCTCGATATCGACAAAAATCAAATAAATCCGCTTGACTCAAGATATTGTGGCATCCTGCCGTCCGACACATACAAAACGCGCGAAACGACCGGCCGCCGATATCAACGACAAAAAGCAGACTGTCCGAAGACGGCCTGCTTTAAATCGCGAAAACAGACGCGCAAAACATAATCCGGTCAACCCGGACAGAGGTTTAAACGCCTGCGCTTCAGCCCATCGCCTTGACGCGGGCGGACAAACGGGAAACTCTGCGAGCGGCGGTATTTTTGTGCAAAACACCCTTTGAAACAGCACGCATAATTTCCGATTCGGCCGTGCGGAAAGCTTCCTGCGCGGCGGCCTTGTCGCCACCGGCCAAAGCGGCTTCAAATTTATTCGTAAACGTGTGAACGCGGGATTTGCGGGCGGCGTTGTACTGCGCGCGACGGGCGTTGCGACGGATACGTTGTTTTGACGAAAGATGATTAGCCATTGTTTTTTCCTGTTTGCTTAAAACGAACTAAGGTAGGTTTTATACTCTCACTTTTCCGGTAAAGTCAAGGGATAAACTACTTGTGCACATACTTTGGCGCACGATTTTCCCTCAAAGCGGCCAAGCCTTCGCGCGCGTCAACGGATGTCAGCGACAACGCGGCCGCCGCGCCGCCGGAAATTTCGCGGCCGCCGCACGCCCGCGATACGGCCTGTTTTGCCAGCTTGACACCCACGGCCGGCATATTGGCGATGCGTTCGGCGGTTTCCCCGACCTCGTTCAACAGGTCGGTGCCGTCAACCACGCGCGACACCAATCCGCAGGCCAAAGCCTCTTGCGCGCCGACGTGCCGCCCCGTCAGCAGGATATCCATGGCCTTGGCGCGCCCGACTCGGCCGGCCAGTAAAGCCGCCCCGCCCATTTGCGGCAAAACGCCCAGCGTGATTTCCGGAAATCCGAATCGCGCGTTGTCCGCGGCGATGACAATGTCGCTCATCAGCACCAGCTCCAACCCGCCGCCGAACACATATCCGGCGACACCGGCGACGACCGGTTTTGAACAACGGGTGAACGCGTCAGCCGCTTTGGCGTACAGCTCGCTTTTGCCCGCGGCGTCGGCGACCGCGAATTCGGACATATCCGTCCCCGCGGCGAAAAATCCGGCGTCCCCTTTCAAAACGATCACGCGGATGGATTCCTCGGCGTCGAAATCCCCGATCGCCGTCGCCAGTTCGCGCAACATCGCGGCGCAAACGGCGTTCATGGACGCCGGACGGTTCAACGTGATCATCCCGATCGCGTTGTTGCTTTCGACGGTAATCGTTTCAAAATCCATGGTTCAATCCTTTTCCGTAGTTTTTAATTCAAATCGCACGGTCGCAGGCGTTCCGTCATCGACGGAAATCGTCAATTCCTCGCCTTCGCGCGTAAAGGAAGCGGACGCGGCCGCCGCCTTTCCCCGTTTCCACCCCAGTTGAGGCAGAGTTTTGCCGTAAAAATCCAGCACGTTTTTCCGGCCGACGTTTTCACTTTGTGCATACGCTTCGACAATGCGGCCGGACGGCGCGTCGAACGCGACCGCCCCGTCGTCAAACTGTTTCAATCCGTCCATCAAGGGCAGATCCTCGAATCCCGACATGAAAACAGGCTGCGCGGCCAAAGCCGGACAGCTGATCAGTCCCGAAAAAATCAAAGCGTTCAAAAATTTCCTCATATTCCCCTTTTACATCATTTTTCGCGTCTTCTCACCAGAAAAATGATGTCGCGCGCCGAATTATCCGCTATCATCCGGCCTATCCCACCGTTTCGGAGTTTTTCATGCTTAACCCGCGCAGCCTGTTCACACTTTACCGTTATGGCCGCGATTTGGCGCGGTTCGACGCGCAAGGCGTCCTCGCCCCCCTGCCCGCCCGTTTTTTAACACAAAAACCGGCGAAAAAGAAAGCCCCCGACCCGCCGGAAACGCCCGCAGAACGCCTGTCGCTTTATCTGCGAAACGCGGGGGTCGCGGCACAGACCGCCGCCGCGTTTTTCGCGCTTTACCCCGACATCGCCGGCCGCGCGGCGTCCGATCAGGCCGCCCGATCGTCCGGCATAACCGTTCCCGCCGACACCCTTGAAAAGGACGGCTCCGAATCTCTTTTGCGCCTGTTTTACGCTTTGGCGAAAGGCGACGCGGCCGCCATGGCCTTGGCGCAAGAGTTTGAATCGGTTTTGGACGCGGAATCCGATTTCAGGTTGGAGGCCGCCGCGCTGGAACGCTTAAACGACAGCTTTTGCGACGACGGCTGCCTGTTAACCGCCCTGCCCGATTGGGCGCAAACGCGCAAGGAACGGCTGGTTTTACAGCCCTTGCCCGACCTGCGCCCCCTGTCCGTCTCGCCCGACAAAGCGAAAACGGCCGCCGCGCTGGTCAGGACGGTTGTTTTGATGATTTTGCGCGACGGATTCGTCGTCGCCCCGTCCGCCGCCGTGTGCCGCGCGGACGACGCGGGGACGCTTTTTATGACGCGCGCGCGCCTGCCAGCCGCTTTGTCCGCCAAAGAACGGGAAACGCTCAGCCTGTTTCTGGCCGCCCTGAACGCCAAAGATTACAAGGCCGCCGCCAAAGCGTTGCTGGCATCGGGATTGTTGCCGCCCCTGTTTTCCGCGCCGCGGCTGATCCGCCTGATTGAAGAGGCCGACCGTCACACCGCGCCGTTGTTGGCGGGACAGAAAGCCGATTGCTTCCTGCGCCGTTTCGCGCAAAACGGCATTTTCTTTTCCCGCGCCGTCCGCACCTGCGTTTTTGCCATGAAACGGGCGGAAGACCTGTGCCATACCGAAATCGGCGTCAACGGCGACATCTGGCAGGCCGCCGCCGCGGATTACGCCGCGTTCAGGGAAAAAGGATTGAACATCGACGCCGCGCCCTTGCTGGACGCGGAGGAATTGAAACGGACGTTCGGCGTCGCGCCGCACCATGCGGAACGATTGCGCGTTCAGGGTAAAAAAACGCCGGAATTTCAACAGGATTTCAAAAAAATACCGGAAATGCTGAACCGCCGGACTTTCGTCGGACGCGCCAAAGCCGCCCGCCATCCGTTTGCCAAATGGATCGCCGGTGTTTTGCTGGCCGGTCTGGCCGCCGGATTGTTGCTTTAAAAAGACGGCAGAGCCGCGCGCTGGTCGGGGCTCATCGCCTGATAAACGGCGCGCACGTTGTCATAGGCGGACGGAACGCCCATGTGCGCCGCCTGCAGGTAATAAGTGTAGGATTTTTGCAGATCCTGCCGCAATCCCGTGCCGGTCGCGTACATCCACGCCAGCAATTCGATGGCTTCGGCGTTTTCATGTTCGGACAGGCGGCGAATCTCGGCCAGATCGAACGGCGTGACATCGCCTTTTTTCACGGCGTTCACGATATCGTTCCAGCTGTATTCCGTTTCAAATTCGGCGGGCTTGGATTGTTTGTCGAACAACGCTTTCTTTTCGCGCCAGATCGCCTCGGGCTTTGAATCCACCTTTTTAAACGTCAACAGGGGCTCTTCCGGCAACGACGCCGCCCGTGACGACGCGCTTTTTTCAGAACTGAGCAAATTCCGGTACATTTGATCGGCGGTCAATCCGAACGCCATAGCGTCGGAAACACTTAAAAACACAACGAAAAAACCGAAAATCAAACCGCGCGACACGTCTTTCATCCCGTAAAACCAAAGGAAACGCCCCGAAAATTCTTTATCTTTTATAAATCCTTTCGTGATAAAAATCCACAAAAATGGAAAGGTTCCCCATGAAAAAGATTGTCATTCCCGTTTTCCGCAACGATTCCGCCAAAGATTTGCCCCTGCCGTCCTATGCCACGGCCGAATCCGCGGGCATGGATTTGTACGCGGACATTCCCAATTCCATGACCATTCCCGCGGGCGGGCGCGAAAAAATCCCGACCGGCATCAGCATCGCCCTGCCGTCCGGATACGAAGCCCAAATCCGCAGCCGTTCCGGTTTGGCGTGGAAAGAGGGCGTCGTCGTCCTGAATTCCCCCGGAACGATCGACGCCGATTACCGCGGCGAAATCTTCGTCGTTTTGCACAACACCGGCGACACGATTTTCCTGTTGAAACGCGGGATGCGGATCGCGCAAATGGTCATCGCCCCCGTCGTTCAGGCGCAATGGCACGAAATCGAAACCCTGACCGCCACCGCCCGCGGTTCCGGCGGTTTCGGATCGACCGGATTGTAAAATGCGTTTCCCGTCGGCCGCTCTGGCTTTTTCGCTGCTTTTGCTTCTCGCCCCGTCGCGCGCATCGGCGCAAACGGGATTGCCCCTGCCGCGTTTTGTTTCCCTGCGTTCGCATCAGGTCAATCTGCGCACCGGCCCCGGATTCCGTTATCCGGTTGAATGGGTGTATTTAAAAAGCGACCTGCCCGTCGAAATCACGGCGGAATTTGAAACATGGCGCCGGATCAGGGATTTTGACGGCAAAGAGGGCTGGATTTATCAGCCGATGCTGTCCGGACGCCGCACCGTGCGCGTCACCGAAAACACCGTGTTGCGGCGGGCAGCGAACACAAACGCCCTGCCTTTGGCGAAAATCGAATCCGGAGCGGTCGGACGATTGGCGTCCTGTCCGGCGAATATTAGCTTGTGCAAAGTCGAATTCGGCGGATTTCAAGGATGGGTCGTCAAAAACGACCTGTGGGGCGTTTACCCCGACGAAGTGTTTGAATAATCACACTCTGACAACGATATCAATGGATTTTACCGCCGCGTTGTTACGCAATTCGTCGGACAAATGGACGATGATCTGACCGTCGGGGACATCCTCCACCCGACCGTCGCGTTCAAAAAAAACATGGAAATGCGGCGTCAGATTCGTATCGAAAAAAGCTTTGTCGCTGCCGGTCAAAATCTCGCGCAGCAAACCGGATTCCTTAAATTGGTTCAACGCGTTGTAAACCGTCGCCAACGACAGGTTCAAGCCGCTTTTTTTCGCTTCCTTATACAATTCTTCGGCGCAAATGTGACGGTTTCCACCGCCGAACAACAATTTGACCAGCCCCATCCGCTGGCACGTCGGGCGTAGATTTGCGCGCCGCAACATATCCACCGCCCAAACATACGGTCTTTCCGTTTTTTTCATTACCCCTCCTTGGTTTTGAAAGAAACTGTTTTCAATCACTTATTGTATTGGTTCTTTCGCCCGCCTGCAAATCATTTTTTCAAAGAAATCAATCCATTAAAAAAGGGGGATCGCGTCCCCCTTTTCAAATTGGCGTCAATCGCCGGATATCAGCTTGGCGATCAGCTCCTTAACCGTTGGCAGATAGCCGTCCTTGAACAACGGATCGGTCGAAAAACGGGTCGCGTTGTCGCCGACGAAAATCAGTTCATCGTCCGTCGATCCGCCGTGCGCCGCGCGGTACAGCGATTCCTTGATGCAGAAATAGCGCGGATCGGGCGTTTTTCCCGTGGACAGGTTTTCGGCCGACTGGCAGAACCCCGAAAACAGGCATTGCGAAATGCACCCCAGACAGTTGGCGCGCGCCGTTTGAATGTCTTTTTGGTTTTTCGGCGTAACGAACACGACCTGCCCGTCGTTCGTTTTCATCGCGACCGTGCGCCCCGCGCCCGCGTATCCGTCAGCGCGTTCCTTGTCGGCCTGCGTGATGTAAACCTTGTTCGCCCCGACGGCCAGAGGAATCTGGAAATCCCCCTCCGGCGCATCCTTGTACGGCATCGCCGTTGCGGAACGGTCGAACAAATCGGTCAGGAATTTGTTTTTAATCGCCGAAGACATAAATCCCGTCGGCGAAAAACGCTGCAGGGCGATTTCACCCTTTTTCAGCGTCAGCAAAGCTTTCTGCCACGCCTTGGCGACGGGGCTTTCGCGCGTCAGCAACGGGCGGGTTCCGAACTGGAACGCCGTCGGACCGATTTCGGGATTGTCGATGTAATCCTGAAATTCGCGCAGATACCAAACGCCGCCCGCGATGATGATCGGGGTGTTTTCCAACCCGACCGCGTTCATCGTGCGGCGCAATTCCACAACGCGTTCGTACGGGTTTTGCGGCACGGCCGGATCGTCGCCGTTGGACAACCCGATGTGACCGCCGGCTTTCCACGGGTCTTCAAACACGACGCCGCCCAGAAAATCCGCGTAGGATTTGTAGGCGCGCATCCACAAAGCCCTGAACGCGCGTCCCGACGAAACGATGGGATAGTAAAACGTTTTGAAAGAAGAAGCGATTTCCGCCAGCTTGTAAGGCATCCCCGCGCCGCACGTCACCCCGTCGATCAATCCTTTGGCGCCGGCCAAAGCTTCGGTGATGATTTGCTGCGCCCCGCCCTGTTCCCACAGGACGTTGATGTGGATGCGCCCTTTGCCGCCGGCGATCTCGTGCGCGATTTTGGCTTGGGAAATGATGCCGTCGATGGAATGGCGGATCTGTTCCTCAAACCGTTCACGGCGCGTTTTCGCCTTGATTTCCATAGGGATGATTTCGCCGTTTTCGTCAACGACATCGGGGATGACCCCCGAAATCGTCCCGACGGCGTTTTCACGCGCCCACGCACCCGACGTTTTGCAGGTGCTGATCGCGACGCCCTTCCCCCCTTCGATCAGGGGCAGAACCTCGCGTCCCGAAATAAGCAGATTCTTAAGAGATTTCAAAGAAATCGCTCCTTCTTGTTAAAGTGGTTATTCGGCCTGTTCCGGCTGTTCGGCGGGTTCTTTGTTGTCCAGATCCTCGCCGGTCGTCTGATCGACGCGCTTCATGGACAATTTGACCTTGCCGCGGTTGTCGATGGCGATGCATTTGACTTTGACGCTGTCGCCTTCGTTAACCACATCCGTGACCTTTCCGACGCGTTTCGGCGCCAATTCGGAAATGTGAACCAGACCGTCTTTCGCGCCCAAGAAGTTCACAAAAGCGCCGAATTCGACGACCTTGACGACTTTGCCGTCATAGATCTGGCCGACTTCGGGTTCGGACACGATGCCTTTGATCCAGTTCAAAGCCGCTTCGCCCGAAGATTCGGAGAACGACGCGATCTTGACCAGCCCGTCTTCGGAAATGTCGATCTTGCAGCCGGTGGTTTCCGTGATTTCGCGGATGACCTTGCCGCCCGTTCCGATGACTTCGCGGATCTTGTCCTTGTTGATCTGCAGGGTCGTGATGCGCGGCGCGTTTTCGGAAACGGTGTCGCGCGGCGCTTCGATGGCTTCGGCCATTTTGCCCAGAATGTGCAGACGGCCTTCTTTCGCCTGTTTCAAAGCGATTTCCATGATTTCCTTGGTAATGGACGTGATTTTGATGTCCATCTGCAAAGAGGTCACGCCGTCTTTCGTTCCGGCAACCTTGAAATCCATGTCGCCCAAGTGGTCTTCATCGCCCAAAATGTCGGTCAAGACCGCGAAACGGCCGTCGGGTTCCTTGATCAAGCCCATCGCGATGCCCGCGACCGGCGCTTTCATCGGAACGCCCGCGTCCATCAGGGACAGGCACGAACCGCAAACCGTCGCCATGGACGACGAACCGTTCGATTCCATGATTTCCGAAACCACGCGGATCGAATACGGGAATTCCTCTTTCGACGGCAGCATCGGGTGGATCGCGCGCCACGCCAGCTTGCCGTGACCGATTTCACGACGGCCGGGAGAGCCGATGCGTCCCGTTTCGCCGACGGAATACGGCGGGAAGTTGTAGTGCAGCATGAACGGCTGGCGGTATTCGCCCGTCAAAGCGTCAACGATCTGTTCGTCCTGATCCGTGCCCAGCGTGGCGACGACCAATGCCTGCGTTTCGCCGCGGGTGAACAGGGCGGAACCGTGCGCGCGCGGCAGAACACCGACTTCGGCCGTGATCGGACGAACGGTTTTCGTGTCGCGGCCGTCGATGCGGACGCCGGTTTCCAAAATGGCGTCGCGGACGGTGTGGTATTCCATTTCGTGGAACACGCGCGCGGCGACGGCGGATTCGGCTTCGTTATCGGCGACGCTGATCTTCGCGGCTTCGCGAATGTCGGCGACGGCGTTCTGGCGTTCCAGCTTGTCCGTGATTTTATAGGCTTCGCGCAGCTGGTCGCCGTAAGCGGCCATGAATTTGTCGTAAACGATCTTGTATTCGGGCGCGGCGACGGGCATCGGCCACGGTTCTTTGCCGGCTTCGGCTTTCAAACCGTTGATCATGTCGATGACGGCCTGCATTTTTTCATGACCGAACATGACGGCGTTCAGCATGGTTTCCTCGGGCAGTTCGGACGCTTCGGATTCGACCATCAGAACGCCCTGCGACGTGCCGGCGACGACCAAGTCCAGCTTGGACGTTTCGCGTTCGGCGACCGTCGGGTTCAAAATGAATTCGCCGTCCTTGTACCCGACGCGCGCGGCACCGATGGGCCCCAGGAAAGGCAGTCCGGACAACGCCAAAGCGGCGGAGGCGGAAATCATCGCGACGATGTCGGGATCGTTTTCCATATCGTGCGACAAAACGGTGCAGGTGACCTGCGTGTCGTTGCAATACCCCTTGGCGAACAGCGGACGGATCGGGCGGTCGATCAAACGCGCGGCCAGAATTTCATGTTCGGCGGGGCGGCCTTCGCGGCGGAAAAATCCCCCCGGAATACGACCGGCGGCGTAGGCTTTTTCCTGATAGTTGACCGTCAAAGGCAGAAAATCCTCTTCCATTCCTTCGGGAACGGTTTTAACGGCGCAAACGGCGCAATGAACGACGGTTTCGCCGTATTGAACGATGACGGAAGCGTCGGCCTGACGACCGATCTTTCCGGTTGAAATGGACAGCGGACGGCCGCCCCATTCGATTTCCCTGCGGAATTCTTTAAACATAGACATTATACTTACTTTCTTCTCCAACCTCTTTCCGACCATCCGGAAAGAGCCAACAAAACAATTTCATCCGACAAAGCCCCTCTTTTGTTTAAAAAGCAGGGGCTTCATCGAACATTCGCGCTTTAGCGGCGCAGACCCAAACGGGCGATCAAGCTTTCGTAACGGGACTGATCCTTGCTTTTCAGATAGTCCAGCAAACGGCGGCGCTGGCCGACCATGATCAGCAGACCGCGGCGGGAATGGAAATCCTTGTCATGGTCTTTCAGGTGTTCGGTCAGGTTTTTAATGCGTTCGGACAAAATGGCGACCTGCACTTCGGGCGAACCGGTGTCGCCTTCCTTGGTCGCGTATTCTTTGATCAGTTCCTGTTTACGTTCTTGTGTAATCGACATCGTCATCTCCTGTTAAAGGGTTATTGAACAATCAGGCGCACGGGGCGGATCATTCCGTCCTGCACGCGGACCAAAGCGATCAAACGGCCGTCCGCCACGGCCTGACACACAGGGGCGTCGGGCACGGCGCCGAAATCCGACGCCGGCAGAAAATTTCCGTTCGACAGCTTGCGCGATTGCGCCTGCGTCACGGCCAGAGCAGGGATGTCGTCCAGCACGGTCTCAACGGGCAAAAGCACACCAGTCCAATTAGAACTATGCTCTATTGAGCGCAGATATTCCAGTAAAATTGTGTCCCCGATCGAAAATTTTGCGCATTTCAGACGCCGCAGCGCCGTGACAAAGCCCAAAGAACCCGCTTTTTGCGCCAAATCGCGCGCCAGCGACCGCACATAGGTGCCTTTGGAACATTTGACGGAAAAATCCGCCCTGCCGTCGCTATAAAAGTGAAGCATCCGCAATGCGTCCACGCGAATCCGGCGCGGTTCCAACACGACCTCTTTGTTTTCGCGCGCCAAATCGTACGCCCGACGCCCGTTGACGTGAATCGCGGAATATTTCGGCGGTATCTGGTCTATTTCCCCTAAAAAAGACGGCAGAACCGCCAGAATTTCGCTTTCCGACGGAAGCTTGTCCGTCGTTGCGACAACCCGCCCCTCGGCGTCATCGGTGTCGGTCGATTGCCCGAATTGAACGGTGAAAGCGTATTCCTTGTCCCCGTCCGTCACATAGGGAATAGTCTTTGTCGCCTCGCCCAGCGCGATCGGCAAAACGCCCGACGCCGCGGGATCCAGCGTGCCGGCGTGCCCCGCCTTTTGCGCGTTGAAAATGCGCCGCACGATCGAAACGGCCGTCGTCGATCCCAACCCCGCCGGTTTGTCCAATATCACCCATCCGCTGACGGGATCGCCCTTTCTTTTTCTGCCCATAGCCGCGCCTTTCCTGAATTTTCAAACAGCGTAGCGGAAAACCCCGCGCGATACAAGAGGCGGAGAAAATTTAGCGAAGCGTATTAAATTATTCTCTTCATAAATGAAGCGGAAAAATCCAACATTTCTTGTTTTAAAGTTTATTGATTTCGCATCCGCACCTGCTATAAAAAGCTTTACAGCGGTATTTCGGCGCGAACACCAAGTGGCGTTTGTAGTTCCCGTCGTGTGTGACAATGTTTTCAGATCATTCATAATCTTACCTCCTTAGCTCTTCCTGCGATTGCCAGACCGCAGTTTGATTATAACTAAGGAGTTTTTTTACGCATAGCTGTAAACTTTCCAGAACCACATACACTTAGCACATGGTTTTCAAGGGTACATAAAAAGGAGGGGAACGCCCCTCCTTTTTCGATTTATTCCGACCGTTCGGTAATCGTAAATATGTGCAACAGGTTCGTGTTTCCCGTCACATTGAACGGCAAACCGGCCGTGACGATCACCTTTTCCCCGACCTTGGCGTCCAGTTTATCGCGGCAATATTGCGCCGCCCTGGCCGCGACATCGACCAGCAGATCCTGCGGTTCGCAAACGACGCTTTCCACGCCCCAAAACAGACTCATCTTTCTGGCGACAGATTCGGACGGCGTCATGCACATCACGGGGATGTACGGCCGTTCGCGCGACACGCGCCCCGCCGTCGCCCCGCTGATCGTATAGGAAACGATCGCCGCCGCGTCCGGCAGCGTTTCGGCCGTCACGCGCGCGGACGCCGTGATCGCGCTTTCCGGCGTGTGTTCCGGTTCCAAACGCGCCGCGTCCAGATACCGGCGGTACAAATCGTGCGATTCCGTTTCCATGATGATTTTGTTCATCAGCGTCACCGCTTCGACCGGATACGACCCCGCCGCCGTTTCCGCCGACAGCATCACCGCGTCGGCCGCGTCGAACACGGCCGTGGCGACATCGGACGCTTCGGCGCGGGTCGGCGTCGGGTTCGACACCATGGATTCCAGCATCTGCGTTGCGACGATGACGGGTTTTCCGCCTTTGCGGCACGCGCGGATGATTTTCTTTTGCAACACGGGAACTTTTTCGGGCGGAACTTCGACGCCCAAATCGCCGCGCGCCACCATGACGCCGTCGGACAGCCGGATGATTTCATCCAGATGTTCCAGCGCGGCCGGTTTTTCAATTTTGGAAACGATCCACGCCCGACCGTCGATCAGCGAACGCGCCAACAGCAAATCCTCCGGCCGCTGGACGAACGACAGGCCGATCATGTCCGCCCCCATGTCCAAAGCCGCCTGCAAATCCATTTTATCCTTTTCGGTCAGCGCGTCGATCGGCAGCGGAACGCCGGGGACGTTGACGCCCTTTTTATTGGACAGGCGGCCGCCGGTCACAACGGTCGTTTCGGCGAAATCCTTGCCGAACGCGTCAACGCGCAAACGCACCAGCCCGTCGTTCAGCAACAGATCCATCCCCTTGGTCATCGCCTGAAAAATTTCCGGATGCGGCAGGCAGACGCGGGTTTTATCGCCGGCTTCGGGCGACATATCCAAACGGAATTTGTCCCCGATGTGCAATTCGATCACGCCGTCCTTGAACGTCCCGATGCGCAGCTTCGGCCCCTGCATATCGCACAGGATCGCCAGCGGGCGGCCGATTTCGCGTTCCGCCGCGCGGATGTATCCGACGTTTTTGCGGTGGTCTTCGTGGCTGCCGTGGGAAAAATTCAGGCGGAAAACATTGACGCCCGCCGCGGCCAGAGCCTTGATCGTTTCCGGCGTGTTGGACGCGGGGCCAAGCGTTGAAACGATTTTTGTAAAATGGGAACGTTTCATAATTCAAAATCCTCTGTTTTGCAAAAAGTTTACAGGTCGGACACCGTCAGGGTCATCGTTTCGTTCAGGCTTTCCTGCGGATCCAGTGTCTTGATCCCCGTTCCGGTGACGCCGCGCGACGCCAGATTGAACGCGTCCGTCGCGTTCGTCACCGGTTCGACGCAGAAAAAGTCCTGTCCCGCCGGCGACCAAACCACGACGTGGCCGAAATCGCTGTACGCCGTCATATTGATTTTGCGTCCGCGCGACGGCCACGCGATTTCCGCTTTGCCGTCGAAACCGCCGAAGCAGGTGTCCAGCTCCAGCTCCGAAATCTTCAGCCCTTTGTCGAACTGCCATTCGGGGGGCGTTTTGATCGGGCGTTCGCGGGGCGGCGCGCTTTCATGCGCCCAAACGTTTTTCGTTTTAAACGTCACGACCGTGTCGTCGTCTTTCGGAAAGAACGGATGCCACCCCAGCCCGCACGGCATGGGAATCCCGCCTTTGTTCGTCAGGGTCAGGGAAATCGTCAGCGTCCCGTCCGCGCCGACGGCGAATTTCTGTTCCGCGCGATAGGCGAACGGAAAACCGTCCCGCCCGTTGTGTTCAAAGGCCAACGTCGCCGAATCGGCGGTTTGATCAACCACCGTCCATTCCCTCTGCCACCCTTCGCCGTGCAGGGGATCGGCCACGACCGGATGATTTTTCGGCACGGTTCTGCGAATGCCCCAATAAATGAAATATCCGCCCCGAATCCGGTTGGAATACGGCACCAAAGGGAACACGGCCGTTTCGTCGGCCGCCCTGCGCGCCACGGCGTCGGGCGCGGCGGGACGCAGCAAATCGTCGCCCCCCTTGCGCCAATACAGCACAGTCCCGCCCGCGGCGGGGCTGACGGCGGCGGTGTATCCGCCGTTGGAAAGAACGATCTGTTCCGCAGTTGTCATATTCCACATCCCATGGTTTGTTTTTCTTTTGCTTTTACCCCGTAACGCCGCCGCCTGCAAGCAAAAATCCGGCTATTGCCGCACCGCTTGCAAAAACGACGCCGTGTCCGCGAAGCTTTGGCCGCCGGTTGACGCCGCGGCGAACGACACCTTGCCCCCGACGATGGCGACCTGATCCAGCCGCGCGTTTTCCGCCGCGTATTTTTCCGCGGGGTTCGTCGCGGTCAGCCGCGCGTTTTGAACGGAGGCGGACGCGAAAGTGATTTTAAACGGTTCCTTGTCGTTCGGGTCTTTGACCACGATCGCCGTTTCCGTTTTTTCCAATTCGACGCGCGCGGCCGTCCCTTTGATCGACCGGCTGTCCGCCCCGCCTTTTTTCACGGCGACATCCAGCGTCACGCCCGTCAAAACGGTTTGCGACAGCATCAGTTTGTTTTTCTGGACAAAGGTCAGAAACTCGCGGAACCCGACATCCATTTTTTGCGCCGCGACCGTTCCCTGCACACTGTTCGCTTTCAACACGACGGCAAAGTTGGTGAACACCAGCCGGCCGCCCTGCTCCACTTCCATAAAATCATAGGAAACATCCGCTTTTTTAAACAGTTTGAAAAACTGCGTCAACGTGAAATCCAGCACGGAATCCAGCACGTTTTCCTTGGTTCTGGACGAATGCGGCAACCGCACCTGCACCGGCGAATCCGGCGCGGGGTCGTCCGGCGATTGCGCCAACGCGCCCGCCGTCGTGATCGGCAGCAATCCGGCCGCCAGCAATGCCGTTTTGAAAAACCTGTTCATACGCTTTGACCTTTTCGGGGTAATCTTTTAAACTTTGCAAAATCATAGCATTGTTTTTCACCGAAAGAAACTTTTTAAAAACGGAACCGTTCAAGAATGGATTTTCAATCGCCCCTATATACCGCCTTTCTGATCCGGCGCCGCGCCAAAGTTCTGGCCGACGTGCAGTTTGAAACGGGGGAATGCGCCGTCGTCCTTTGCCCCAACACGACGCGCATGACGGGGCTGGCGCGGTCGGGGACGGAGATTCGCCTGTCCTACCGCCCGAAACCCGGCCGCCGTTTGTGCTATGTCTGGGAAACCGCCGTCGTCAACGGCGCCATGGTCGGCGTCAACTTAAACCGCCAGAGGGATTTGGTCGCCGAAGCAGTCGAAAACGGCGTTCTGCACGAACTGGGCGGCTATGCGGAAATCCGCCCCGCGGCGTCGCGATACCTCGACCTGACCTTGATTCCCGCCGAAAACAGCGGCTTTCCCGAATGTCAGGTCGCCATCGCCCCTTTGTATGTGAAAAACGGTGCCGATCTGGTGTTCCCCGACGGCATCGACGTGGCGAACCACCACGTCCTGCGCCAAATGGAACGGGCGTTGAATGCCGGACAGCGCGCCGTTTTATTGCTGCTGGCGCAAAGAATCGACGGCATCGGCGTGCGCGCGGGATGGACGCGCGACGCGCAATATATGACCGCCCTGCGTGATTTATGCGATAAGGGCTTGGAAATTATCTGTTGCGGTTGTAGTGTATCCGATCAGGGAATCTGGTTGACGGCGCGTCTGCCGTTTATGTTTTAAAAGAGTTACTGCCATGTCAAAAGAAGAAATCATCATTCCCCCCCCCGCCGATTACGAAGGTATGCGCCGCGCGGGCAAGCTGGCCGCCGAAACGCTGGATATGATCACGCCGTACGTCCGACCGGGGATCACCACAGGCGAATTGGACAAACTGTGCGACGATTTCATCAATCAAAACGGCGGCGTTTCGGCCTGTCTGGGATACCGCGGCTATCCGAAATCGGTCTGCATCTCTTTGAACCACGTCATCTGCCACGGCATCCCCGGCGACCGCAAGCTGGTCAACGGCGACATTTTGAACATCGATGTGACGGTCATCGTGGACGGGTGGTACGGCGACACCAGCCGGATGTACACGGTCGGCAAAATCCCCGTCAAAGCCAAACGCCTGATCGACATCACGTTTGAAACGATGTGGCGCGGCATCGAACAGGTGCGCCCCGGCGCGACGCTGGGCGATGTCGGCCACGCGATGCAGGCGTACGCCGAATCGCAAAGATGCTCGGTCGTCAAGGATTTCTGCGGCCACGGGTTGGGACGCGTTTTCCACACCGCCCCGAACGTTTTGAACTTCGGTCGCCCCAAAGAAGGCCTTGTATTGCAGGAAGGAATGTTTTTCACGATCGAACCGATGGTCAATCTGGGCGGCGACGATTTGAAAATCCTGTCCGACGGCTGGACGGCGGTGACGCGCGATATGTCGCTGTCGGCGCAATTCGAACATTCTCTGGCGGTCACGGCCACCGGATACGAAATCTTCACCCTGTCGCCGAAAGGGCTGAACCAGCCGCCCTACGCGGAAAAATAATATGACCAAGGATTCCGACGACACTTTGCTGTTGGACATGATCGTCGAACGGCAGACCGGCAAGGAGGAACCGCACTATTCCGGCCACCGCGACCGTTTGCGCCGCAAAGTGTTGACATTCGGCGCCGAAACGTTGCCGGATTACGAATTGCTGGAATTTCTGCTGACTTTCGCCATTCCGCGGCGGGATGTCAAACCGTTGGCGAAAGAAATGATCGCCGCTTTCGATTCTTTCGCCGGCGTGATGAACGCGTCGCCCGAAGAGCTGGCGCGCGTCAAAGGCGTCAAGGACACGACGGCCGCTTTGATCGCCGCGGTGCGCGATTGCGCCGTCCGGCTGGCCAAAAACAACATTTCCGATGCGCCCGTTCTGGCGGATTGGAACGCCGTGATCGCGTATTGCAAAATCGACATGGGGCAAAAGAAAACAGAATGCCTGCGCGTTCTGTTTCTGGATTCGCGCGGCCGGTTGATCAAAGACGAAATCGTGCAAAAGGGTTCGGTCAACCAAACCCCCGTGTTCCCCCGCGAAATCGCCAAACGCGCGCTGGAATTGGAAGCGTCGTCGATCATCATGGTGCACAACCACCCCGCCGGCGACCTGCGCCCGTCGAAAAACGACATCGTGATGACCAAGGCCGTTCAGAACGCTTTGACGCCGCTGGACATATTACTGCTGGATCACCTGATCGTTTCCAAAAACGGCCACGTTTCGTTCAAAGCCTGCGGCTATTTGAAATAAGCTCAGCCCGCGACCAGCAGCGACGTGCCCAAACGCGCGACGCCCGCGCCCAAAACGTTGACGACCGTGCAGATGTTCCACACTTTGACCTGCGCGCCGTCCAAAAACACGAACAGGTTTTTCCCGACCACCAGCGCGACGATCGAAAACGACAACAATGTATCGACCGCTTCGCCGACATCGCGCCACCGGCTTAAAAAATGATGTTTTTGCGACAACAGCGACAGCAGACAGACGGGATAGCGGATTTCGCCGCGGCAGCAAACCGTATAAAGCCCGACCGCGTTCAAAACGAAATCGACCAGCCCCCAAACGATGAACAGCATGGCGACGACATTCGCCGCAACCGTTCCGTCGTACATATGGCTGATGATGATTCCGCCGAACACCTTGTACCCGACAAACGGGAAACCGACCGTCAGGATCGAAAGGATTTGAAAAACGTTCTGTCTGATATATTTTAATTTCGGCATGGCTTTGTTCTGTGTTATAAAAAACGTTGCACTGAAAATATTTTAATCTCCCTTTAAAGTAAAGGGCGTATTTAAAAAAAGCCGAAACCGCGGGGGACGCCGATGAGCATTTTCAAATTCCTGTTTTCCAAAGTGGATGAAAGCACCAACGACAAACTGGGCGCCTATCCGGAAAAAGTCCATGTCGGCGCCATGCCCGAACGGCGGTATTTGAAAACGTCGCGCATCATGACGATGGTCGCCGCGGCCATGCTGTGCGGAACGATCATACTGGCCTGCACGATTTACATTCTGTCGCCACAACTGCGGTCCGACCCGTTGTTGCTGGCGATCGACAAACGGTTTTACAAGTTGGAACCCGTCCAAAATCAGGTCGTCGTTATCCCCTCCAGCCAACTGGTCATGGAAGACCATATCAAGCAATACATCCTGTTGCGCCACACGATCGTCGCCGACATCGACGAAATGCAGGCGCGGTGGAGTCCGGACAACAGCCTGTTGCGCTGGTTTTCCAGCGAAAACGTCTTTCACGACTTCATCATGGAAAAAGACATCAATATGGCGCGCATGGCGGAAGGCCTGACCGTCGAAGTCAATGTCCGCTTTGTCCACCGCGTTGACAACGGATTGTGGCTGGCGGAATTCGACACGATTGAACATATGCCCGAAGAGGAATACCCCACCGTGAAACGCTGGCGCGCCGTTTTGGAAACCGGTTTCAAACGCCACGGCTATCCGAATCGGGACGAACGGATCAAAAACCCGCTGGATTTCTTTGTCGATAAGTATTCCCTGTCGTCCAGAGCCGTGACAAAAGACAATAAAAACGCCAAATTCATCGACTGATCCGCGGCTTTTTCAAAAAACGGAAAAAAGAATTCTTGACGCGGCGGCGCCAAACGCCTATAAGGACAAAGACCTCGATATCGGGCACTTAGCTCAGCGGTAGAGCATTACCTTCACACGGTAGGGGTCGCAGGTTCGATCCCTGCAGTGCCCACCATAAAAAGCCTCCTTTCAGGGGGCTTTTTTGGTGTCCGGCACGCATGATCGAACCGGGAGGGCGGCTAAGCAAAAACGACAAATGCTTGTCGTTTTTGTCTGCAACGCCTTGATTTTGTTAATGAACCGACGCCCGAACAGGGCGGATGGCGAATTTATAAAATCAAGTGAAGATCCCTGCAGTGCCCACCAAAAAACGGCGGAAACCCTAGGTTTTCGCCCTTTTTATTTTCAATCCGTCAAACATAAAAAATCCGTCCGATATTGGACGGATTTTCTGCTTTTGTTCACGAGTTTATTATTTTAACGGCAGAATTTTGCGGATTCGGAACAAAAAGAGGGCGCCGCGAACGACGCCCCCGAAAAATCAACTGTAAAACAGCGTGATTATTTCAATTAAAATTTTCAGCAACGCCAAAAATTTTAACATGGCATCCCTCCTTGCGGAAACATGACCGCGTTGGAAAGGAGCCGAAACAAAAACAGATTGACAAAATCAACCGTTTTTCCTATCCTAAAACCATGAGGTCGGAGTTAGGATATTAGCTCCTTCCAGGTTTTGGAAAAAAGTCCGGTGTTTGCCCACCGGACTTTTCTTTTATACGCGGTTTGACGCGAACGGGCAACGTTATTTTAACGGCAGAATTTCGCGGACTCGGGGCAAAAAGAGGGCGCCGCGAACGACGCCCCCGAAAAATCAACTGTAAAACAGTGTGATTATTTCAATTAAAATTTTCAGCAACGCCAAAAATTTTAACATGGCATCCTCCATGCGGAAACATGACCGCGTTGAGAAGGAGCCAAGACAAAAACAGATTGACAAAATCAACCGTTTTTCCTATCCTAAAACCATGAGGGAGTTAGATAGCTTAGCTCCTTCCGATTTTTCGGAAAATTGTCCGGTGTTCTCAGCACCGGACTTTTCTTTTATACGCGGTTTGACGCGGACGGGCAACGTTATTTTTCAGCCGAAAATCAACCGATTTCCTTTGATTTTTCGTTTCGGACGGCGGATTTATAAAATCAAACGCGGTTCTCTTCAGAGTTTTTTTTGGGTGTCCGGCTTTAGCTTAGACTTCCCCGTCCGCCCAATCGTCGATATCGGCAACGTCAATGTCGTGAAAAGCGGACGAGGCGTCATAATCGTGACCGCCGCGCATACTTTCCGCCATGTAAAATCCGGCCGCGATCCCGTCGTCGAAACTGTCGTCGCCCCCCCCCCCCTCGCCGTACCGGTCGCCGCCGGATGCGGCGTATTTGCGCGAAGGACTGTGCGGCCGCGCCTTTTTCGGTTTCGGGCACAGAAATTTGTTCAGGAAAAACGCCGTGACCATAAAAAAGAAAACCGCGCCGACGACATTGCCGTCTTTGACGCCGCAGGCAAAACAGAGGCCGAAAAAGAAAATAAACGGTAGCAAGCATCCCGACCCGAATTTCGGCCTGTTTTCCGTATCGGCAGTATTGTTTTCGGTCATCGTTCCGCCCTCCCCGCACTTATTTTGCCGCGTCCGCGCCGGTTTGGCAACAACTGAAACACCGGCGGCACACAACCTTAAATATTTAGCAGTGTTTTTATATCAACAAAATATTTACATCACCTGTATTTTTTGATAGATTTACATAAAAATTAACTTGTTTCGGTTGTTTTTCATGCGGAACACATACAGAAGAAGCCTGCCTTTGTTTTTGCTGGAGGGCGTTTCGTTCTTCGCCGTTTCCAACGCGTTCGCGGGCGGTATAGCCGTGGATCGCGGGAACGGAGCGACGATGTCGCGATCAACCGCGGGCGTGGACGTTTTGAACATCGCCGCGCCGACGGCGGCGGGTGTTTCGCACAACAAATTCACGGATTTCAACGTCGGACCGAACGGGTTGATCGTCAACAATATGTCTTTGGCCGCCGGCGTTCAAAGCGAGGCGAATTTGGGCGGAACGGTCACGTTCAACCCAAACATCGGGCGCGGGGCGGCCGCGCGCGTCATTTTGAACGAAGTGCGGGGAACGTCGCCGTCTTTGCTGCGGGGATACACGGAGATTTTCGGTCAAAAGGCCGCCTATATCCTGTCCAATCCGAACGGCATCGGGTGCGACGGATGCGGGTTCATCAACACGTCGCGGCTGACGTTGGTCGCGGGGCGTCCGGAAATCGAAAACGGCGCGGTGAAGTCTTTTTCTCTGTCGCCCGACGGGACGATTGAAATCAAGGGACGCGGCTTCGGCCTGCACGTCGGGGATTCGCCGGCCGAATTGGTGGCTAGCGCGATCCGCGTCGCCGCGAACGTCTATGCCGGCGGGGAATTGCGGCTGCTGACCGGCGACAAGTCGTTCGATTACGCGACGGGCGAAGTCCGATCGACGGACGCGGCGCGAACGGGCGTCGCGGTGGACAGCGCGGCTTTGGGCGGAATGTACGCGGGCGCGATCAAGATTCGCGTTTCGCAAAACGGCATGGGGATCCGGACGGCGGGCGATTTGTTCGCCGACACGGGTGATCTGGAAATCACGGCGGACGGGGACATCGCCGTCAAAACCGCCGCGGCATTCGATCGAAACGTCGCCGTCCGGTCAACCGGCGGATCGGTCGCGGTCGAAACGGCGGCGGCGCAAGGCAGCCTGTCGGTTTCGGCGAAGCGGGACGCCGCGGCGGACACGCTGGCCGCCGAAAACGTTTCCGTAACGGCCGACAGCCTGAACTTGAACGGTTCGGTTTCGGGGGCGCGCGTTTCCCTGACCGCCGAAACGGAGTTTTTAAATAAAAGTGCGACAATATCGGCGGACGACCTGATTGTCACCGCGCCCGCGATGCGCAACGAAACGGCGCTGCGATCCGGCGACATCACACTGAATCTGACCGGCGAGCTGTATAACGCCAACAAGATTCTGGCGGCGGGAACGCTGAACATATCGGCGGAAAACATCCGGAACTTCGGTCAAATCGCCGCGAACGGCGACATTTCGGCCGACCTGACGGGGTATTACGTCAACCACCGCGATTCCGGATTGCTGTCGGGCGGCGACATCCGGCTGAGCGTCGGCGGAAACATCGTCAATTATCTGGCGGAGATTTACGCCGCCGGCGACATCGCGCTGACGGGCAAAGCGGACACGCTGTCGGACGTGGATTACGCCGCCGCCTATGACAATCCGTACATTGAAAATCAACACACCTCGTCCGCCGCCGTGAACAACACGCAAACGGCGCAGCCGGCGGACAGCCGTTCCGACGACGCGCTGGAAATCTACCTGCCCGACGAAAACCGGACGATCACTGTCCCGCCGGACGCGTTCGCCGACGACGCCGCACTGGGATCGTCATACACGGTTGACGGCTACACGGTGTATCTGGGGCGGCGGATCGTCACGCCGCGCGAAGTGACCGAAACGGTACAGGTCGAATATCAGGTCGAAGTCCCCTATGAATCCGTGATAGAGGGGGAATTCAACGCGGACGGTACGCCGAAAACGGAAACGAAAACGCGGCTGGAAACCCGCACCCGCGACGAAATACGCACCCGCACGGAATACGACGTTTCGTTTCAGGACGCCGACGCGTTGACGGTCGTTGACGCGCAGGGCAACGAGGTCAAAGCCCGACCGTTCGAGGGCGCGGACACCGGCGCGGGCGCGATCGAACCGGCGGAAAACGGGTCGGCGGAAACGTCGGACGCCCTGCAATCGTTTCTGCGGTCGGAATCGTACACCGCCCCCGCGCGCCAAGCGAACGCCGTCGTCAACTTAGGCGGCCGGATTCAGGCGGAAAACAACATCGGCATTTCGGCGGACAAGCTGTACAACGTCGCGCTGAACCACAACACGGGGAAAAACGCGTACCGGCTGGGGTACGACATGAAAACGGCCGAAGCGCCCTATTACGCCGGATGGGTGGAGCTTGGCCGCTACTTTGTGCAGGACGTTTTGCTGACGGGCGAAGAGGGGCGCATACTGGCGGGCGGCACACTGGGAATTGAGGCGCGGCGGGTTTTAAACCAAAGCTCGACGCTGTCCGCGCGGCGGAATTTGATTTTGACGACGACGGATCTGCAAAACGTTTCCTATCACGAAACGACCGAACCGCTGTCGATTTACTATCAGATGCGGACAAAGAAACGCAAAAAGCTGAAAGTCCACCACTACACCTACAATTCGACGGGAACATACACGGACGTTGTGTATTCCAAGGCGCGGTCGGTCATCGCGGGCGGCGAAAACGTCGTCATCAACGCGGAAAGCGGCTCGGTTCAAAACGACCAGACGACGGCGGTTCAAGGGCGGTATTTTTCGGGTTCCGGCCGTCCGGATACGATCGCGGACACGATCACGGTCGATACGACCTTGCCGACGGGGACGAACGGGCTGTTTTCCCGATCGGACAATCCGGATTATCTGGTGACGGCGAACGTCGATTTTTTGAACAACGGCAATTACATCGGATCGGATTACTTTTTCAACGCGGCGGGCGACGGGGGCGTCGGGTTCAACCAAAGGAAAATGCTGGGCGACGCGGCCTATGAAACGCGGCTGGTGATGGACGCGGTGCGCGGCGCGACGGCGGGGCGTTACCTGACGGCGGGCGTCGCATCGGACGCGGAACAGATGAAAGCCCTGTTCGACGCGGCGATTCGGGAACAAAGGGCGCTGGATCTGGAAATCGGCGTCGCCCTGACGGCGGAGCAGATCAAACGTCTGGGCAGCGACATCATCTGGTACGTCGAACGCGAAATCGACGGGCAAAAGGTTTTGGTGCCGCAGATTTACTTGTGTGAATCGACCTTGCGGAAAATCGCGGACGGCGAAACGGGCGACGTGATCACGGGCGGCGACGTCCGGATCGCGGCAAAGACGATCACCAACGCGGGAAAGCTGTCCGCGGACGGGCTGCTGTCCCTGACGGCGAAAGATTTGCTGAACCGCGGCGGGCTGATCACGGCGGACAAAACACTGATCAAGGGCGGCAACGTTTTGAACGAAACGCTGAAAAACCGGCAGGAAACCCGCGTCGGCCAAATGTACGACCTGCGCGAAACGCTGGGCAAAACGGCGCGGATCAAGGGCGAATCCGGCGTTCAAATCGACATTGACGGCGATTTGACCATGCGGGCGGGAACGGTGGAATCCGGCGAAACGGTCGCGATAAAGGCCGACAACATCGTTTTGGACACGGTCGAACTGCACGACCGGCACGAAAACACGGCGACAAAGAAATCGACGTTCGGCAAAACGGTGACGACGACCGTGACGGACAGCCTGAAAAACGCGGGATCGGCGATTGTCGCGGGCGGCGCGGCGGTGATCGACGCGGTGAAAAACCTGTTTGCCAAAGGGGCGACGATCGAATCGGGCGGCGACGTTCAAATCACGGCGGGCGGCGAAACGACCTTGAAATCCGCGGCGGACAGGGAATACAGCTACAGCCGGACGAAAAAATCGGGATTTATGAAATCCGCCGACCACATCGCCGAATCCGAATCGGTCAAACAATCCGGCACCACCGTGACCGCCAAATCGGGATTGACCGTCGTTTCCGGCGGGGACGTGAACATCACGGCGTCAACGGTGAAAACGGGCGGGGACGCGGCGATTTTGGCGGGATACACGGTCAACGCCGACGGCACGGTCGCGCGAAACGAATCGGGATCGCTGAACATAACGAACGATTACGACTCGGAACGCCGGTATGAAAAACACGAACGCAAAAGCAGCGTTGACGCGATCAAAAGCATCGCGTCGGAAACGGCGAAACTGGTCGCGACGGGCGGAATGTCGGCATACGAAGGCATGGCGGACAACCGCGGCAAAGCGGGGGTGGAAATCACCCTCGGCCGACACGAAAAAACCGAATCGGAAACCGCGTCGAAAACGGCGGTCGGATCGGTTTTGAACATCGGCGGCAACCTGACCGCGTCGGCGGCGGAAAACATCACGATCAAAGGATCGGACATCACCGGCGGGGGCGACATCGCGTTGATCGCGGGCAAAGACGTCAACATCCTGTCGTCCGAAAACACGGCATCGGAATCGTCGCGCACCGAAAAAACGACCGTCAAAGCAAGCGCGCGGGTCGGCCACGTCGCGGCGGATGCGGCCTATGCCGTTGACGATGTTGTCAAGGCGGGCGAAGACGTGAAAAAAGCGGCGGAAACCTTGAAACGCGTCACGAAACTGCGCGAACAGGGCAAGGCGTCCGATCAGGCTGTCGCCGAAGCGACATTGGGCTACGCAATGGCAAAGGCGCATCTGGCGTCCGCGGCGCAATCGGCGGCCGGAACGGCGGCGGACGCGGCCAAAACGACGGAAACGCTCGGCTTTTATGGCGAAGCGGGCGTCACCGCCGAAACAACGCGCCACGCGCAAACTTCGCAAACGGTCGAATCAAAGGGTTCGACCGTAACCGCGGCGGGCGACATCGAATTGATATCCGGCGGGGACACGAATCAAACCGGATCGCTCGTCCTGTCCAAAAACGGCGATATATCGTACAACGTCGGCGGCGATTTGAACTTCATGGCCGCGGCGAACAAAAACACGTCGAAAACCACGTCCGAAACCGCCGCCGCCACCGCGGAAATCAACAGCAAGGGCGACGCCGGAATAAACGCGTCAAAATCGAAACAATCGTCGTCGTCGCAATCTACGGAATACACCAACACTGAAACAATCACCAAAAATGGAAATATTACCTTTACTGTCGGCAACGATATGAACGCGTCGGGGTATAACGCTCTGGCGGAAACGGTAACGGCAGACATCGGCGGGAACTTGACTTTGGCCAGCTTGCAAAACACGGACAGCACATCCGGACGATCCGACCGGTTCGGCGGCGGTTATTCGTCCGGCGGCCGGATCGGCGCGAACGCAGGCTTTACCCGCGACAAATCGGACAGGACTTGGGTCGATGATATCACGTCGATCATCGGAACGAACGGCGTCGAAATCACGGTCGGCAACACGCTGACCTTGACGGGAGCGAAGATCGCCAACGAAAACGACGGCGTTGACGGCGGCAACCTGACTATCTCCGCAAAACATCTGGACGCGTCGGACATTTGGAATCACGATTATTCGGAATCCTACGGATTCAACGTCGGAACGAACATCGGCGACAGCAAAACCGACACCGGACATCCGACGGGATCGACGACGGTCGGCATCAACCACGCCGGACACGAAACGGACGGCGTGACCCGCGCGACGATCGGCCAAGGCGCGCTGGACATCGCGGACGGTTCGGGCGGCAATGTCAACCGCGACATTAACGCCGTTGACATCGTCGTTCGCGACAAAACAACCGGAGCGATTGACGCCATACTTACCATTGACCACAGATTGTTTAGCGAAGACGGCCGGAAACAAATCGCCGACGAAATCGCAAACGCGCCCGAAAACATATTACAAACTGGAAAAAATGCTCTTGTTCAAGGCACAACGCTAGGAGCTTATGTATCAGATACGGCCAAAACAATTTACGACGGTTTGTCCCCCGATGGTAAAATCAAGGCGGATCAGATTATCACAGCCTTGACGGACAAATTCCAATCAACAGGAATAGCGTATGACTTAGCACTTGTTCATCCAGACATTTTAGCGGTTTTAAACGATCCGACACAACGTTTAAGCGAAGAACAAGAACAACGTTTGGTCGATATCTTTCAAGCTAATGGAAAAGATATATCATCGATTCATTTTGTCAGTGAAGATCAGGGAAAAATAACTGCCTCATCCGCAGAAATCGACCGACAGGGATATATAGACGGCAATAATCTCGTTTTAAATGTAATCGGTTCGGATAAAAAAACTCTAACAGGCGAAGAATTATCAAATCTGCTGCATTATGAATTGGCGGAACACCCAGTCGGAAACTTGGTGCCGGATGACTACGCATCTTATATTGGCGATTTTGGAGCAGACCGCACAGGGTTGTATAATTTTCTGACCGGTCAATCTTTTGGAACAGACACAATTAAAAAGGGTGATTACGACAATATTTATCGCGCGAATGCAATCGGATCAGATTTGAATACGTCCAATCGGTTGACATCCTTGACCGATCCGACCAAAACGGCAAACAACCCCTTAATCACAATCCCGTTGCTCGGCGCCACTCTGTTTTTGGATTACGATGCGGCCAAACGAATCGGAGAAAACGCAGCTATTTTAGAAAATGGAAAGGATGGCGTTTACAAAAATCCGAATGGACAAGACACAACTTTAAATCAAGTATTTTTAGACTCTGCCTTTTCTGGCGTAGAAATTATTCCCTCGACAGGCGCATTAAAATATATTAAAAACGCGTCTAAATTAAAAGATATTACAAATGATGTTATAAAAAACAAGCGCACAGGAAGTGCTTTAAAAAGAGATCCGAATCATGCTTTGAATGATATCATTGATAATTATGCTGGAAAAGCGGATAAATTTTCGATTAAAGGTGCAGATGGTGTTAAGCGTTCACTATATCAAATAAAAGTTGAAATGAACGGCAAAAAAGGTATAGTGGAATGGATAGTTGATCCTGATCCATCAAAAGGAGTAACTCATCGACGTTTCATTGAAGGCGTAGAAATAACTGGAAAACCCAATGCAAGACCTCCGAAGTAAAATATACAATAATGAAATTCTATTGAATAATAGCAACATTTCTATTGTTGATATATTTTATGCCGTAAAAGAAAAAATATTTTCATCAGATATTATAAAACAATACATATTTCAGACAATTAAAATTAATTCGCCAGATTATATGTATGATATTTTTAATTCAAATAGTGACGACGAAGCATTTTTCTTGTTGGAAAGAGAGATGCATAATGAAAAAAAAATAAACAAAAATGGACTTCAACATTCGATGCGTTTGATTAGATTTTTTATATTAAAAAACATTTTAAGTAAAAAAAGGAACACTCTTCTTGAAGAAATCGCTATTTTATATGAAGATATGGGATATCCAGAAGATATGGAGAATTTTATATATTACATGCCTAACACAGAATGTTATGATCCAGAAAAACACACAAAAGAAGAAAATGAAAACAGGCTTCTGCTTTTAGCAGAAAACTTCCTGTGTAATGAAAAAAAAATATTGAATTGTTGAAAGGAAATAATTAATAGAAAGGAATTAGGATACGGGAAAATGGATTAAAAAAAGAAACTATGACCTCAAAACGTTATACATCATCGTTTGAACAAATAATGGCGACGTTCGGACACAAAGTTATGGGACACGCGTACGCCAATTCACCCGAGTCAACACGGTCGGAATATCAGTATATAAACGGCATAAAGGGTATAGGTCAAACGTTCATACAATATATCTTTGATACAGATATTTCATCTGATTCTCAAAAGTTCAACAGCTTTTTTCAGCCCGCCGAATATGATGCGCGGCAATCTGAAAAAGTATGGATGAACAATCTGTTGAAAATGATGAACGGAAACAAAAAATGAAAAAGTTGTTCCTTCTTTTGATTATTTTAACTTCAACAACAACTATTTTTAGATTTTTTTATCAAAAATCCGACTGTTTGCAATCTGCCTATTTGTATCACGCAACCCGAGGTGATTGGGACAAATCGTATTATTGGGGAAAGCTGTGCTATAATCCGATTAAAAAAAAAGCATGGGTGGATGGCGGCTTTAGTATAAATTATTATAAAAACAAATTTATATCAAAACTCCTAAAAGATGGAATACAAGAAAATATTGCCGAACAAAAAGAAAATTTCAACAAACATTTAAACGCAAAACACAAAGATTGGAGAAAAAGGAATCCGTCATTTATACCGTATGAAATCACGCCGGACGATTATGAAATAAAAATCATCACCCCCGGTGATCCCGAGTTTTTCAACAGCCTTCGTTATGCGCTGATAAAAACTCGCTATTTAGTAGAAATTGACAAAGAATCTGCGTCAAAAAATTTTAAAACATGGCTTCATTCCGTGTACTATTTTTTTTGCCCCCCCCCAGTAAAACAGTCACATATTACAGCACCGTTTATCCGCACAATGCGGTCGGCTGGGAAGAGATGCGAATCACCGTTGAACTTCACGATTAAAAAAAACAACTATAATTTTCAACCAACACGCAAAACAACTATTAAAATTTAACATCGGATGACTACGCATCTTATATTGGCGATTTTGGAGCAGACCGCACAGGGGTGTATAATTTTCTGACCGGTCAATCTTTTGGAACAGACACAATTAAAAAGAGTGATTACGACAATATTTATCGCGCGAATGCAATCGGATCAGATTTGAATACGTCCAATCGGTTGACATCCTTGACCGATCCGACCAAAACGGCAAACTTGTCACATCGGAAACGAGCAACATCAAATATATATCGCCGACGAAATCGCAAACGCGCCGGAAAACTTGAAATAGAAACAATATAGATACAAAGCCTATCTAAGATAGTGCCTAGCCATCGCGGCACCGTAAATGCAAACTTTTACGCGACAGATGAAGTACGAAACAATCTGTTAAGCGAATATCTGACGCACACATAACAATCTACGGTTGGTGGTATCACATAAAAACACACAAACACGATAATTTTACCAAAAACAGCTTTACAGCCAAAAGTGTATTTTGTATAAAAAATATACATAAATAAGTTGAGCTTCACAAATGTTTGGTGTGCAAAAATCGGACAGCCTCCTTAAACTTTCCGCCCGTTTCGGCGCGGGGGCGTGTTTGTGCCTGATGCTACCGGCTATCCCCGCCCATGCTCAAACGACCGGACGGCAAGAGCGGATTCAATCGGAACAGCAGCGGTTGTTGAACGAACAATTCCGCCAACAGGATTTACAGCGGGCTTTGCAGCCGCCGCCAAAATCAACCGTCGGCACGGTTCCGAAAGCCCCCGTAAAATCATCCTCCGATTGTGTTTTTATTAAAGACATCTCCTTTTCCGGTAATTCAAAAATCACAACCGAAGATTTATGCAACACCGCGAAACCGTATTTGAACGCGTGTTTGTCCCTGCCAAAAATCGACGAATTGTTGCGGGCGGTTTCCGATCTGTATTTGACGGCGGGCTTTGTCACGTCCAAAGCTTTTCTGGTCGTTCCGCAATCGCGGTTGAAAGACGGCGTCCTGCAAATCAAAATCGTCGAAGGCAAAATCGACCGGATCGACGGCCTGTCCGGCACGCGGCGGGCGACGGCTTTTCCGTTTCTGACGGGCAAAGTCCTGAACTTGCGCGACATCGAACAAGGGTTGGAGCAAATCAACCGCTTGCCGTCCAACCATGCCTCGATGGAAATCGTTCCGTCGAACCGCACGGATTACAGCGCGATCGTCATCACCAACACGCCGGACGATCGCAACACTCTGACCGCGACGGCCGACAACGCGGGCGCGGAATCGACCGGCGACCACCGCGTCGGCGTCAAATTCGCGCGCGACGACGCGTTCGGCCTGAACGACGCTTTAAACCTCGGCTATACCAAAGCCCCGTCCAAAAATTCCAAACGCCGCGACGCGAACTATTTCACCGCGGGATATTCCGTTCCGGTCGGATATTGGACGCTGACCAACAACTTTTCGTACAGCGATTACAGAACCGCCATGACTTTGTCGAACGGCATCCCCTTTTATTCGTTCGGCAACAGCAGGACAAACACGTTCGCATTGGAACGGTTGATGTCGCGCGGCCAACGGTACAAGCTTTCCGCTCAAGCGTCCGTCACCGGCAAAAGCGCAAAAAACTATACCGAAGTGCTTGATTTTAAAACCAGAAACGACGCGTCCAGCCGCAAACTGACGACTGTCGCAATCGGTTTATCGGGAACTTTTTTCCGGAACGGCGGCGTGCTGTACCTGAACCCGTCATATGTGCAAGGCGTGCGATGGTTCGGCGCCTTGAACGACAAAAACAGCGGATTTGAACAGCGGGCGCAATACCGCGCGGCCAAATTATACGCCTATGCCAGCCAAAGTTTCGCCTACAGGTTTAGCTTTACATCAACGGTTGACGGGCAGTATTCAAAGGACAAGCTGTTTGCCTCGGAATCCATGTTCGCGGGCGGAGAATATTCCGTGCGCGGGTTCAAAAACGAAGGAATGCAAGGTGACAGCGGCGTCACTTTGCGCAACGATTTGAATTGGAAATACGGATTTTTGTCGCTGAGCGCCTTTTTCGATTGGGGGACGGTCAAATCCAACACGTGCGATTGCCCCGACGCGACGCTGTCCGGCGCAGGGGTGAAAGCCGCGCTGTCCACCAAATACATCGCCCTGTCCGCGACATACGCCAAACCGCTGCACCGCCCCGCGCCCCTGACGGAAAACAAAGCGTGGTACCTGTCCGCATCGGCGGATTTCCGGTTTTGAAATATTTTCTAAAACTTTCACACCACAAACAGAAGCCACACGCGTAAAAGTTCCCCCCCCCCCCAATTAAGGAGAAACTTTACGACTTTTAAATTTCAAACCGCGCCGGATCGTTTCATATTTTCGATTTCTTCGCCGGAAAATCCCAGATCCCGCAGAACGGCCGTCGTGTCCTGTCCCAATTCGGGGGCGGCGGGGCGCGATCCGGCCGCGGGCAGAGATGTCATCTTGATCGGGCAGGCGATCATTTTCACGTCCGCCAATTCGGGCGTTTCCGATTTGATCAGCATTTGGCGCGCCTGCACCTGCGGGTCGGCCTCGACCTCTTGCAAATCGTGGATCAGGGAAACGGGAATGGCGTTTTCCTCCAACAATTTCACCCATTCGGCGGCCGTTTTGCCGTTAAACACGCGTTGCAACGCCGCCCCCAGCTCGTCAACATGGTCGTGACGCGCCGCCGTCGTCGAAAAGCGCGGGTCGGTGCCGATCTCCGCGTGGCCGATCGCTTGGCACAGCCGTTGAAACATCGCTTCGCCCGCAATGGCGGCCAGAACGAACGGGCGGTCGGACGCTTGGAACATTTGGAACGGCGCTTCGGTCGCGTGGCGGCATCCGACGCGTTTCGGCGGAATTTTCGTCGCCTGATACCGCATCATCGCGCTTTCCAGCATGGCGACCTGACAATCCAGCATGGAAATGTCGATGTGTTCGCTTTCGCCCGTTTTTTCGCGGTGGTAAAGCGCGGTCGTGATGGCGGTCGCGGCGAAAACGCCGGCGATCACGTCGCTGAGCGATATGCCCGTCATCATCGGGTTGCCGTCGGGTTCGCCCGTCAGGCTCATCAACCCGCCGCGCGCCTGCGCCAGAATGTCATACGACGGTTTCAACGCGTCGGGTCCCGTCTGGCCGAATCCGGAAATGGACGCGTAAATCAGTTTCGGATTGATTTTTTTCGCGTTTTCGTAATCCAGCCCGAACTTCGCCATAATTCCGGGGCGAAAATTTTCAACCAGCACGTCCGCCCGCGCGATCAGCCGTTTCAACACTTCGACGGCCGCCGGATTTTTCAAATTCAGCGTCAGGCTTTTCTTGCCGCCGTTGATCGATTCAAAATACAAGCTCTTACCCGATTTGAACGGTTCGAACAATCGGGAATCGTCCCCGTGCTGCGGATTTTCGATCTTCACGACCTCCGCCCCCAGATCAAACAGGGTCTGCGTGCAATAGGGGCCGGACAGGACGCGCGTCATATCCAATATTTTAACGCCGGCAAGCGGTTTCGTCTGAGTCATATTTAAACTTTCACTTCAAAAAACGGAAAAGCGGCGGCTTTTTTTATTTTTTACGCAACAAAGGAACGGGTTCAACGGCCGGATGCGGGTGGCGCAACATATCAATCAACCGAATCAGCGTTTCGCGAATCCGGCGGCGGTCAACAACCATGTCCACCATGCCGTGCTCTTTCAGGTATTCGGCCTTTTGGAAACCCTCGGGCAAACTGGCGCGAATCGTCTGTTCAATCACGCGCGCGCCCGCGAATCCGATCAAAGCGTCGGGTTCGGCGATCGCGATGTCGCCCAGCATGGCGAACGACGCCGTCACGCCGCCCATCGTCGGATCGGTCAGGACGACGAAATACGGCAGCCCCTTTTCCTTTAATTTGCGGACGGCCATGGTCGTTCTGGCCATTTGCATCAACGACAGGATGCCTTCCTGCATACGCGCGCCGCCCGACGCGGGGATCAAAATCAACGCCGCGTCCTGCAAAATCGCCAAATCGACGGCGGCGACGATGCTTTCGCCCACGGCCGTTCCCATCGACCCGCCCATAAAGGCGAAGTTGAACACGGCGACGACGACGTTCATGCCGCCCATCGTTCCGGTCGCAACAATAATGGCGTCGTCCTGCTTTGTTTTCTTACGGGCGTCCTTTAAACGGTCGGCGTAATCTTTCAAATCCGAAAAGCTCAGCGGATCCTCTTTGACCTCGGGCAATTCGATCGGATTGTATTTGCCGTCGTCGAACATCATTTCCAGACGTTTGGCGGGATCCAGCCGCATATGGTGGTTGCATTGCGGGCAGATGTTGTAATTCTGTTCCAATTCGCGGTGATAGATCATCGCGCCGCAAGCCGGACATTTTTCCCACAGATTGTCGGGAATTTCCTTGACACCGACCAAACTTTGCAGTTTCGGACGAACATAGCTTGTCAACCAATTCATACTGACACCTTTATCGTTACGATCATTTACGGGCAACGTTTTAACAGAAAGCGATCGGGATTGCGACCAAAAAAGCGCATCCCGACGCGTTTGCGCGCGTTTTTCAGCGCGTTTCCTCCAACTCGGCGACTTTTTTGGTCAATTCCTTGATCTTTTTTCCCTGCCGGTAGCGGTCGTTGCGCACGGGAATTGTCAATATCCAGCCGTAAACGCCGCCGAAAATGAAAAACAGCAGCGCGAACGACAACACGACGAAACTGACCGGCAGCGTGATTTCAAACGGAAACGGCCACAGGGTCAAAGCGAAACTTTGGTGGTTGGAAACGGCGAAAGACACCGTGAAAAACAATACGACGCAACTGAAAACAAATTGAATGATTTTCAAATTTTTCGTCCTTATGCAGTTGTCAATCTTCGGCGTTCAGACGGTCTTTCAATTTCTTTCCCGCCTTGAAAAAAGGAACGTTTTTGGCTTCGACGCTGACCTTTTCGCCCGTTCTGGGATTGCGCCCCGCCCGTGCGTTTCTGGCGCGCACGGAAAAAACGCCGAATCCGCGCAGTTCGACGCGGTGCCCGTCGGACAGCGCCGCGGCGATTTCGTCGAAAATCGTCGTGACGATCTTTTCGGCGTCGCTTTGATACAGGTGCGGATTAAGTTCCGCAATGCGTGCGATCAATTCGGATTTTGTCATTTCAGCCCCGATTGTTGTGGATAAACTCGGCTTTTATGATGCCAAACGCGGGGCGACCCGTCAACGTAATTTAAAAAATTTTCAAAAACACGCGACAGACGATTGAATTTTCGTCGTTTTTATTTTACAAAATAACCTTAAGGCATAGTGATTCTTTCGAGGAAAAACGCGATGAGTGGTGATCAGGTTTGGGAACTCTTGGCCTTTTTGGCGGCCGTTGTTATTTTTATCCCCGTTTTTTACCGGTTGAAAGTCAACCCGTTGTTGGCGTTTATCGTCGCCGGCATCGTTCTGGGTCCCCATATGCTGGGGCTGATCAAGGACACGCACGTCACCGAAAACATCGGCGAACTGGGGTTGCTGTTTTTGATGTTCACAATCGGGCTTGACCTGTCGTTCCACCGGTTCAAGGCCATGCGTCTGTACATTTTCGGATTCGGGTTGCTGCAGCTGTTGCTGACGGCGGCCGTATTGGGCGGCGCGGCGTTTTTGATGCACAAAAACCTGAACGAAGCAATCATCATCGGGCTGGGACTGGCGATGTCGTCCACCGCGATCGCCTTGCGTTTGATGCAGGAACGCGGGGAAATGCACACCAACGCGGGGCGTGCGACCGTCGGCATATTGCTGATGCAGGATCTGGCCGTCATCCCCATCATGGTGTTGTTGCCCAGAATGGCGCAAACGGATTCAACGGCCATCGGCAATATGGGACAGGCGTTCACGCAGGCGATCGGCGCGGTCACGCTGATCATGGTCGTCGGCCGCATGGTGGTCAAGCCTTTGTTTAAAATCGTCGTTTCCACGAAAAACGCCGAAGCGTTCACCGCCGTCACATTCTTTACCTTTTTGGCGACGGCTTGGGCGACGAACGCCGCGGGGCTGTCGATTTCGTTGGGCGCGTTTCTGGCCGGCATGCTGATCGCCGAAACGGATTTCGGCCACGAAGTCGAAGCGGAAATCGCGTCGTTCAGCGGTATGTTGCTGGGGATTTTCTTCCTGTCCGTCGGCATGATGATCGACATCAGCTACGCGTGGGCGCACATTTTGCAGATTCTGGCTTTGACAGCCGGCGTCATGGTGGCGAAATTCTTTGTCCTGTACGCGATTGAACGCCGGATGAAAGTTGACAAGACCGGCACGATCACGTCGTCCGTGTTCCTGTGCCAGGCCGGCGAATTCGGTTTCGTCGTGTTTAATCTGGCGGCGCAAAACTTCCATTTGATGAGCGTCCAGACCTCTTCTTTGCTGCAGGTGGTGATCGCTTTGTCGATGTCCCTGACCCCGTTTGTCAGCACGTTCGTTTTGAAAATCGTTGACAAGAAAAAGGCGGCCGAGGACGCGGCGAAAAACGAAAACGCCCCCGAACCCGAAGAGGACGAGGAAAAGGAATTGGAAAACCACGTCCTGCTGGTCGGATACGGCCGCGTCGGACAGGCGGCGGCGCGTATGCTGGCGCGCAACGACGTGCCGTTTTTGGTCATGGACACGGACGTGCCGCATATTGAAAAGGCCAAAAAGAACAAACGCGACTATTTGTTCGGCAACGCCGGCAACGTCCGTATTCTGGAAGCCGCCAACATCGACAAGGCCAAAGCCGTCATGATTTGCATCAGCGGCCTGCCCTCCGCCATCCGCGTGTTGCAGGCCGTGCGCGAAATCTCGTCCTCCATCCCCGTGTTCATCCGTTGCAACGACGACACGCGGTGGGAGGAATTGGTGCGGTTGGGCGCGACGGGCGTCATTTCCGAAACGCAGGAATGCGGCATCCGTTTGGCCGCCGCGACGATTTTGTGTTTGGACGGCGACGAAGACCGCTTGCGCGAAACGGCCGCCGTTCTGCGTCAGGAAAACACGGTCAACGCTTCTTTGCCGACGGCCACCGCCACGGCGGTTTAAGAGCCGCACCCCTTTCCACCATTCAAAACGCGCCTTTTGCCCAAGGCGCGTTTTTTGTATCCGGAATATTCCTCCCCCTCCCCGCGGGTGGCACAGGGTGTTTTTGTTTTTAAAAACATCTTGCCAAACGCGGCGGGGAACAGCTATCCTTGATGCAAGCGCATCGGGCGTTCCAGTGTGCCGAGTACCTGAAAAAGATGTGCGGAGCCTTAGAACAGCTCTCTTAATAGAACCAAAAAAGGCTGCGGTGAAGAGTTTCTCAGCTGTCGTACATGTAATAGAAAAAAATGCACCGAATGCATTAGCGGCTACACTTTAACAACATACGGCAAATGCGTTCTGGATTGCCCGACAAATTGTTCCTCTTGTTCATCGTCCTCAACCTGCACGGCGTGCGATTACGGCTATACCTTGCAAAACGGCCAATGCGTCAAAAAGATCGCCTGTCCCGCGAATTGCGCGCAATGTGATTCATCTGGTTCCTGCACACAATGCAACAGCGGATATAAATTGAAAAACGGTGCCTGCGAAGTCGGTTCGGTGATTTCCTGTCCGGATGATATGCGGTTGTCCGCCGACGGATGTTGTTGCATCGCGGGATAAAGGGCAAAAACGGGAGCTTCCGTTCCTTTTCGGAAGTTCCCGATTGCATTTTCACCGTCCGCCGCCATTAACGGGCGCGCGGATCGGCCTTTATCGCGTCCCGCAACGTTTCGATGCGTTCATGGACGACGGTCAGCCACGGATCTTCGGCCGACAGGATCTGTTCCAGATACCGCCACAGTGCCAACGCTTTTTGCGGTTCTTTGTTTTGAATGCGCGCCAATCCCAGAAAGTAAATGGCTTTCGGGTCGTCGGGGCGATAGCGCAGCACGTTTTCCAACGCCTTTTGCGCTTCGCCCGTAATGCGGCCGTTGTTGGCCTGAATCAGCGTTTCCGCCAGCGCGTGCCAGTTAGTGATGTCTTCGGGAATGCCCCATTCGATCGCGTTGCGGTACGCGGTGGCCGCTTCGGCGAAATAACCGGCGGAACGGTACGTTTGCGCCAGCTGTTCCCACACCGCGCCGTCGTCGGGATTGGCGGCCAGATACCGTTCCAACCGCCGGACTTTGGCCATTTGGCGCGGGTGTTCCTCCGATTCCAGCGCGTCGCGGGCGGCCAGAGGATAATCCGGCATCATCATTTTGCCCTGCCGTCCGTACAGCGCGGGAACCAGAACGGCGAACAGGAAAAAGACCGCGCAAATGTAAAACCGCTTGCCCGCCGCGGATCGTCCGTGACCGCGCCGCAACGGCAAAATCGGAAAAATGAACAGGCTGAGCGCGCCGATCGTCAACAAAAGAACCGAAGTCAAAAACAAAATCATGGCGCGTCCCCTCAGGCTTTGAAACCGGCGGAGCGGCGGACGACGTAAAACGCCATGCCGCCCAGACACGCGACGAACACCAGCGTTGTGAACAGCTCTTCGTGTTCGGCGTTCGGCGCGGGGGCGTCGGCCAGTGAAATCATATCCCCGTATTGCGCCAACAGCAGGTGGACGACCATGTCCTGCGTTTTGCCGTCCGTCAAATGTTTGCGGATGAAAAACCGGATGTCCTTGGCCGTTTCGTCGCCCGCGGCTTCGATATTTTCGTCGGAGCAGACCAGACACCGCAAGCGGTCGGCGATTTCCAACGCTTCCGTTTCAACGGACGCCGCGTCGTCGGCGCGAACGCCGCACGGCGTTATAAAGCACAGAATCAAAAAAAGCTTAAAGAGGTGTTTCATTTTTCAACCCCCGCAAATACGGCAAAAGCGTGTCCATATAAAATTCCCGCGTCATAAACCCTTTGATACGGGCGGCGATTTTGCCCCGCCCGTCCAAAACGAACGCCACCGGCAAACTGTCGGCGTCCAGCTGTTTCGCCCAGTTCATTTCCTTGTCCAGCGCGACCATTTGATAGGGATTGCCCAGCTGTTCAAACAGCTTTTCGATCTTTTCCGGCGTATCGCGCACGGCGACCCCGATGAACGGCACGTCGTGGCGTCGCGACGCTTCGACCACGGCGGGCAGTTCCAACACGCACGGACGGCACCACGACGCGAAAAAGAACAAAACGGCGGGCTGTTTCGGCACGGTTTGCGCGGACAAAACCGTGTCGCGCCCCATCAGCGGCAATTCGCCCGACGGGAAATCCGCGGTTTCGGAAATCAGCGCGTTTTTGGTCGTGAAGTCCATCCGGACGCTGTACAGCAAATCGCAAAACAGCACGGACGCCAGAAAAATGACCAAAAATCCGTACCACCTCATCGCACCGCCCCCCTTTTCACGGACAGGAACAAAAACGCCAACCCGCACCCGACCATAAACAGCCCCGTTCCGGCCAGCGGCAACAGCGGATGCGCAACCGAACGCACCGTCAGTTCGGATTCCGCGGTTTGTTTCAATTCCGTCAGGCGGAAAGTGAAGCGTTCCATTTGCAACACCCGCGCGTTCAGTTTTCTTTCCGGCCACTGGAACACGGCCTTTCCGCCGACGATGCCGGCGTCGCCGGAACAAATCAGGCGGCCGCCCGATTTCGCGTCCAGCCGTTCAATCCGGCACGGCAGATCGGTTTCGCCGTCCATGGGCAAAATCGCGTCATGGGCTTCGCCGCCGTACAGGCTGAACGCCAACGCGACGGAAAAGACGACCGCCCCCGCCGCGCACAAAAATCCGCCGGCCGCCGCGGGACGGACTTCCCTCAACGTCCGGACGGCGTCGGGGAACGAAGAGGGTATCGTAAACGTCCGCTCCGTGAAAAACGCGTTCAAGATTAAAACGGACGGCAAAGCGAACAACACAACGGCCGCGCCGTTTTGCACTTTCCACAAACACAGGCAGGCCGCCGGCAAAAACAGCCCCCAGAAAACGGATTCGGTTTTGGCGCGAACGGCCGCCCCCCCTCCGCCGATCCGGCGGCGTTTGGACGCGATGAAAAACAAAACGGCGGCCGCAACCACGGAACCGGACAACACCTTGGCAAACAAAGCGGGCAGCAGGCGCAGCGGCAGATCGGGCAGGAACATGAACAACGCGGGCAGCAGCGACAACGCCCCGACGCTGAACCCCGCGGCGGTCAGGACGGCGACGGCCATGCCGGCGAACGTTTCGCGCGACAAAATGTCAAACGCGGCGTCCGGCGGCGTCCGGCGTCCGGCGACGGAACACAAAAACAGCAAAAAGCAGGTGAATGCCGTGAACGCGCACAGCGCCGCGACGGGATTGGGAAAATAGACTTCGTCCGCGGACAGGACGAACAGCCTGTATTCGCCCGCGAAGAAATACGCGGCCGAAAACGCGGCGGACATCAGGGAAAGCGTCAGCACCCAGCCGGTAAACACCCGCATTCCGCCGATCCTGAAATAAAGCAGAACCGTCTGTCCGGCCGCCAGCGTCAATATCGCCAACAACAGGGAATTGTCGGCGGTGAAATGCCACAACGCCCCGTTTTCCGCCGTCGTGAACCCCGTCATCAGCTTCATCCCCGCCGCGCCGGTCAAACAGGCCGTCGCGACCAGCCCGCAGCGGAACGCGGGAACGGCGAACGCCCTGCCCTTTGAGTGCATACAAACCGTTTTGACAAATGAAACGGTCAGCGCCGCCCCCGCGGCGAAGATCAGCAAAACCTCCAGCGTTTTGTGCGCCGGCCGCCACGCGGCGGGAAACCCCGCGCCGTCAAACGGCGGTTCATCGATGCGCACGAACGGGTCGGCCGTCGCCAGCATCAATGCCGTCAACGAAAACAAAATGACGCCCGCGGCGAACAAATAGCGGCCGCGTTCCTGATACGTCGCCAGATCCTTGGCCGAAAACCCGATTTGAAAAGCGGCGGACAGAATGACGATAAAGATGAAAAAGAATCCCTCGCGCGATGAACAGAACGCCTGTAACGCGTACAGCCCCCCGCTGCGCGCGTCGAAATTTTCAAACACGGCGGCCACGGAAAAATCCCGCGTCCCGAACGCCCACAGCAGAACGCAAAACGAAAAAAACGTCAACGCCGCCGAAAAGCACGCCTGCCGAAACCCCAGTTTGATCGCGACGGCCGATCCCCCCGACCACAACGTCGGCGCCAACAAAACCGTTTGCAGCCCGACCGCCGTTAAAGCGAACAACATCGTATAGCGCGCCAGCTCGATCAGCATGGGAATTCCTTTCGTCTAAACAATGCTGTCAGGTTAGAAAACTCCGGCCGTTTTTGCAAGAATCAAAAAAGGACTTTCCTTTTTTTTTGCGGCGTGTTACCTTGTTTTCAGACAAAGTTTGATAGGGAAAACTTTTATGCGGACATCGGAAAACACCACCGGTTTTATGAAATTAAAGGCGGGCGACAAAGCCGTCGTCGCCGGTTTTTTCAAAGGGAACACGGCTTACCGCAAAAAATTGCTGGCCATGGGCGTGACGCCGGGGACGCCGTTTGAAATCGTGCGCATCGCCCCGTTCGGCGATCCGGTCGAAATCCTGATCCGCGGGTATCTGGTTTCCCTGCGCCGCGAAGAGGCGTCTTTGATCGCCGTGGCCTGACCTGATAAAAATTTTAAGGGATATCGTTTGATGGAACGGAAAACAGTCGCCCTGATCGGCAACCCGAATTGCGGAAAAACAACGATTTTCAACGCGCTGACCGGCGCGCACCAATACGTCGGCAACTGGCCGGGGGTGACGGTTGAAAAAAAATCCGGATTTTTTGAACAGGACGGCATCAAGGTCGAAGTCGTCGATCTGCCCGGGGTGTATTCGCTCAGCGTCATTTCCGCCGCGTCCGAAGACGAACGCGTGGCGCGCGACTATCTGCTGTTCCACAAACCCGACTGCGTGATCAACATTCTGGACGCGTCCAATCTGGAACGCAACCTGTACATGACCGTCCAGCTGTTTGAAATGCGCCTGCCCGTCATTCTGGTTCTGAACATGATGGACGCGGCGGCCGCGGCGAAAATGAAAATCGACGTTTTGGCGTTGGCGCACGCGTTTAACGCGCCCGTCGTCCCCATGGTCGCGTCGAAAGTCAAAGGCGTGTCCGAATTGAAACGCCAGATCGTGCGCGCGAACGTACAGGTGAACGACGATTTCGTCATCCCCTATTGCCCGCACGTCGAAACCGCGATCGCCGAACTGACGCCCTTTGTGGCGCCGACGGCGGCGGAACACGGGTGGCCGGCGCGGTGGCTGGCGGCGCATCTGTTGGACGGCGACATCGACCCGCGGTTGTTCGGAACGCCGGAAAACAAAGCGGAAATCGAAAAGATCCGCGACGCTTTTCCTGAAAAATACAATGAAGAGGCCGACACACTGATCGCCGACGGACGGTACGGATACATCACGGAAATCAGCCGCCGCATCGTCACGCGCGCCGACCGCCTGTCCAAAACGGTGACGGAGAAGATCGACCGCGTCGCTTTGGGAAAATACACGGGATTGCCGCTGTTTTTCCTTGTCATGTACCTGATGTTTTTATGGACGATCACGCTGGGCAACCTGTTGATCGACCCGATCGCCGAATTCGGCGACAAGTATCTGGTCGAAGGGTTCGCGTCGCTGCTGGACGCTTTGGGCACGCCGCGCTGGCTGAACATTTTCCTGTCCGAAGGCGTCGGCCGCGGCGTCAGCACGGTGGCGACGTTCATTCCGCCGATCGGTTTCCTGTTTTTGTTCCTTTCCGCGCTGGAGGATTCCGGATACATGGCGCGCGGCGCGTTCGTGATGGACCGGTTGATGCGCGGATTCAACCTGCCGGGGACGGCGTTCGTCCCGATGATTGTCGCGTTCGGATGCACCGTTCCGGCCGTGATGGGGACGCGCATCCTGTCGTCGAAACGCGACCGGCTGATCACATTGATGATGGTGCCGTTCATGTCGTGCGGCGCGCGGCTGCCCGTATATGCGTTGTTCGCGACGGCGTTTTTCCACGACGGCGGGGCGGATGTTGTTTTCGCGCTGTACCTGACCGGTATCGCGATCGCGGTCGTCACGGGCGTTTTGTTCAAAAAAACGCTGTTTAAAGGCAAGCCCGTCCCCTTGATTTTGGAAATGCCGCCCTATCACCTGCCGATCGTTAAAAACATGGCCGTCCGGACGTGGGACAGACTGCACGGTTTCATCGTGCGCGCGGGGGCTTTGATCGTTCCGCTGGTCATCATCCTGAACCTGTTGAACGCCGTTGATTTTCAGGGGGATTTCATCCCCGACCAACCGCAGAATTCGATTTTGTCCGCGATCGGCAAAGCCATTACGCCGATGTTCGCGCCGCTGGGAATTTCCGATCAGAACTGGCCGGCGACGGTCGGATTGTTCACGGGATTGATGGCCAAGGAAGCCGTCATCGGCACTTTGGACGCCCTGTACGCCGGTTTGGCCGCGGGCGCGACATCCGTCGAACGGCTGGTCGTTTTGTTCGACGGGCGGATCGGCGCGTTCGCGTATCTGCTGTTCATCCTGCTCTATACGCCGTGTTCGTCGGCGCTGGCCGCGATCGCCAAGGAATTCAGCCTGCGCTGGGCGGCGTTCGTCGCGCTGTGGACGACGGGACAGGCTTATCTGCTGTCCACGCTGTTTTATCAATGCGCGACCTATGAACGCCACGCGGAACAATCGCTGAACTGGATCATCGGCATTGTCGCGGCGGAAATCGCCATTTACGCGGCGTTGCGTCTGTACGGGAAAAAAGACCGCTATGATTCTGTCTGACGTTCGGGATTATGTGCGCGAACACGGGCGGGCGTCATTGCGGGACATCGCCGTCAAATTCGATCTGCCCGAAACGGCCGTGCTGGAAATGCTGGCGCATTGGGAACGTAAGGGGGCGATCCGCCGGTCAACCGAGGTTCCGCCCTGCGGCGGGAAATGCGCGGGATGCGTTTTGCAGTGCGCGGCCGTTTTTTATTGGAACGATCCGGACGAAAAGCCTTAATAAGTGATGCCGGACGCCATGATCCGGTAGCCGCAATCGCCTTCGGCCAATCCGTTGGCGAAAGCGAACGAGGTCGGTTTGCACGCGTAAATGCGATACAGGATTTCGCCCTGTTCGACGGTGTCCCCCGCCTTTTTCATCAAATCAATGCCCGCGCCCTTGTCCGCCGGCGCGCCCGCCGTCATCGCGATGCGGTTGATGATCTGGCCGTCGATTTCGGCGATGACGCCAGATTGCTGCGCCGTGATGTCGCGCGTCAGCTGCCCCAGCGGCGGCGGCGACATTTTGCCCTGCGCGTGCACCAGCTGGCTCATCACTTCCAAAGCGCGGCCGGAATCCAAAATCTCGCGCGCCTGATAGTATCCCTGCCCGCCGCGCAACTGCGGATCGAATTCCAACACCTTGCCCGCCATAAACAGCGCCTTTTCCCGCAGATCCTGCGGCGCGTCTTCGCGGCAGCGCAGAACTTTCATCACGTCGCGCGCCTCTAAAACGGGACCGATGCCGTTGCCGACGGGTTCGGAACCGTCCGTCACGATCACGTCGATTTTCATCGACAGCATATCGCCGACGTATTCAAACAGCTTGCGCAAGCTCATCGCTTCGCCCATCGTGCGGATCTTGGCCGTTTTGCCGACCGGAATGTCCACCAGCAGATGCGTGATGCCCATCGCGATTTTGCTGGACAGGATCGACGCGACGATCTGCTGCGGCGTGCTGATGCCCAAAGCGCGTTCCAGCGTCATCAGCAGATCCTCCGTCGCGGACATGGCCAGACGCCGGCCGTCCAGCACCAGACAGCCGCCGACCTCGTTTACGGTTTTAGCGGTTTCCTCTTCGCTCAATTCAACCTTGGCCAGCACCTCCATCGCGTCGGCCGCGCCGGAACACGACGTGACGCTGCGCGTCATCGTGCCGGGCATACACATCCCGTACGCGATCGCGATCGGCGCGACAATCATGCTGGTGCGGTTGGCGGGAATGCCGCCGACGCAATGTTCATCAACGACCAGATTCACCCCCCAATCCGCCGGACGGCGGTATTCGATCAACGCTTCGGTCATGGACAAAACCTCTTGCGGGGACATGAAACTGGCGTTCGACACCAGAAAAGCAGCCAATTCAATCGGCGTGTAGCGGTACGCCGCCAGATCGGCGATAATGCCGCGGTATTCCGACGCGCTGAGGATGCCGCCGTTGATTTTGCGGCGCACGGAATCAATGCTGGCAGGCGGGGGCGCGGGGGAAACGGCGACCTCGGCGCCTTCGGGCATGCTGATCAGCCGGAACGCCTGATCCGTCAGGGCGATTTCGTCGGGTTTGACCAGCGATTCGTCGGCGCAAACGTAAACGCTGGCGAACAAAGGCTGCAGCCCGCCGTGGATTTCGATGCGGTTGTCGGCCATGTTGATGTCTTCGGTCTGGTAATCCGGACAGCGTTTGTGAATGAAAACGATGTTTTCCTTTCCCGTGTCGATCGGCAGATGTTTTAACAATAACATGGCTGAAAAGCGTTCCTTAAAAATTGCCGTTTCACTGTACCAGCCCGCCCCTTTGATTGCCAGATTTTTTTACAAAGGAAAACGCGCCGCGGTTTTTAAACACTTGATTTAAATTTTTTAATCCGGATAATGACAAAAAAACTTTTTTCGGTGAGAATATGACAAACGCTTTGGACAGGAAAATATCGACCGGCGGGCTGCTGCGCTTTGCCGCGCCGACCATTTTTTCCATGCTGTTAATGGAAATTTTCGGCATTATCGACGGGTTGTTCGTCGTGCGCCTGATCGGCACGGACGCCCTGTCAGCCGTCAACATCACGTTTCCGATCATATTGCTGTCGATCGCGCTGGGCATGATGTTCAGTTCGGGCGGCAGCGCTCTGGTCGCCAAACGGCTGGGGCAAAAACGCGAAAAAACGGCGCGGCAGAATTTTTCCCTGATCGCCCTGTCCGCTTTTTTCTGCGGGGCGGCTTTGGCCGGTCTGGGGCTGGCGTTCTTAAAACCCCTGCTGTATTTTCTGGGATCGGACGACGCGCTGTACGGTTTGTGCTACGAATACGCGCGCATCGCGTTGATGTTCACGCCCGTGACGATTTTCGGATGTGTGTTTTTCATGTTTTACATCGCGCGCGGCAAAGCTGGGCTGGGCATGGCGGTCACGGCCGCGGCGGGATTGACCAACGCCGTTTTGGATTACGTTTTCATCGCGAAATGCGGCATGGGATTGAAAGGCGCGGCTCTGGCGACCGGAATCGGGTATTCCGCGACGGGGGTGTTCGGATTACTGTATTTCCTGTTGAACCGGCGCGGCAGCCTGTATCTGGAAAAGCCGGTATGGAGCCGGTTCGTGTTGTTCAAAGCGTGTTTCAACGGCGCGTCCGAAATGGTGTCGAACGTGTCCGTGTGCATCGTCACGGTTTTGCTGAACAACATCGTGATGCGTCTGGCGGGCGCGGACGGCGTCGCGGCGATCACGGTCGTCCTTTATATGCAAACGTCGCTGATGTCCGTGTGTTTCGGGTATTCCATGGGGATTTCGCCGCTGGTCAGCTACAACTACGGCAAAAGGGAAACCGCGCGCCTGCAAAAAACGTTTTCCGTCAGCCTGCGGCTGATCGGTCTGGTGTCCTGTTGCGTGTTCGCGTTTTGCAATCTGGCCACCGCGGAACTGGTCGGGCTGTTCGTCAATCGCGGAACGCACGTTTTTGAAATGGCGCACAAAGGGCTGCGGCTGTTTTCCTGCACGTTCCTGTTCATGGGAATGAACGTGTTCGCCTCCGCCCTGTTCACGGCGTTGTCCAACGGCAAAGTGTCCGCTTTTCTGTCGTTTTTCCGCACGTTTGTTTTCGTTGTCGGATTTTTGCTGATCCTGCCCCGTATCTGGCAAATGACCGGCGTATGGCTTTCGACCCCGTGCGCCGAAGCGTTGTCGTTCGCGGTCAGCCTGGCGTGTTTCAAGAAATACGGCAAAGTCTATCGTTACGTTTGAGTTTTAAGAAACGGGAGAAAAGCCCATGAAAATCATCGCCGCCGTTTTTCTCCCGCTGTTTTTCCTGTCGATCCGTCCGGCCGCCGCGACAGAGGCCGTGCACATCAGCGCGAACGTCAAGGCCGACGTGTTCATCAACGGCAAAAAAGTCGGAACGACGCCTTTGCTTTTGCCGCAAGGCGGAAAAACGGAAATCGTGCTGTTCAAATCGGGATACGAACCGGCGACGATCCTGCACACCGCGACGCGCAAGGAAGGGATCATGACATCGACATCGGGCGATCCGCCGCGGGAGGAATTTTTGATGGCGGACGACCGTTTCGGCATGGGCGTTTGGTGTTCGGGCAGGGATTCCGTCAATTTCCAAACCTCTTACGAAACCTGCGTCATTGTGGGCAGCAGCACTTATTTCCCGACCGCGTTCGCGTCGGTCATGCCGTCTGAAGCGACGCGTTTCGCCCTGCCCTATCGCGCGGAGGAATACGCCCCGCAACAGATTTACGTTTACATGATCAAATCGAAAGACGGCGAAACAAACACCAACGATTGGGCTTTGCGCCGGTTCGTCATCAGCAATTTCGGCGATTTCGTCATCGGACGGGAATCGCACTTCTTAACGACCGTTTCCCGTATGACGGATTTGACGAACGAACAAATCAAAGAAATTATCGTCGCCAATCCGACGCCGGACGCCGCCGCAAACGCGATTGCCGAACGGGCGGGAGGAAAAAAATGAAAAAACTTTGCCTGCCACTCACTTTCCTGACCGCCGGCTGCGCGGAAATCACGGATATGTACGTTCCCGTCCACATCAGCGCGAACACGAACGCCGACATTTACGTCGGTTCCAAAATGGCCGGAACGACGCCGACGATCGTCTATTTGCGGCCGGATAATCTGAAAGCCGACCACATCATTTTGAAAAAGAAAGGCTTTGAGGACGCGAAAATCGCCATTGACCCCGTTTTCAAACAAAGGAAAACCACCGCCACGACATGGTCGGACAAACGGATCGGCGGATATTTGGAAGCGAAATACGACGTTCATCTTCAAAACGTTTGCTTCGCCCGCGGCGGATTCGACACCATTTTCGGTTTTTCGACGTGCGCCGGAACGTCTTTCCCCGCCGCGTTCGCGACCGCGCTGCCCGCGTCGGTGTCGCGGTACGCCGCCCCTTACACGGTCGTCGAATACGAACCGCGGCAATACTTTGTCACCATGCGGCCGAACGGCGAACCGACGGTCGATCCCCTGTCCGTTCAGATTCGCGACCTGATTTTAAAATACTATCCGACCGCCTACAGTTCCGAAAAAGAAAGCTTTTCCAAATTCCTCGCGAAAACAACCGGCATTTCCGAAAACTATCTGTATTGGCTGATGTTTGATGAACACCGGACGCCGGACGGGGCGGCCGACGCCGTTGCGAAAGACATCGAACGGTTCAATGAAATCCGATCCGTCCTGAAAAAAGACTTAAACGTAAACAAAACGGTCGCCGCGCTGAACAAAATAACGGGCGTTCCGAAAAAAGCGCTGCGCTATGCCGTTTCCGCCGACAAGGACAAGGCCGCGGAAAGAATATTGATGTTGTGGAGAGTCGTCCGGCTGAAAGATTGCGGCGACATTCCGCCGGACATCCGGCCAAGAGATTTTGCGACGGCCGAGGAAATCCGGCTGATCCGGAATTTCACGCTTGTCAAATGCATCGGGATATGGAAACGGTTCGCCCGTTCCGGTTCCGCGGACACGATCGATTTTTTGCATGAAATGACCTTGATTTCCCCCGACGGATTGAGAAATGTCATATTCAACGCCCAAACCGCCGGCGAAGCCGCCGACAACATCGCGCGTCTGGCCGCGTTTTCCGGCCGCGTCGCCGACATCGTTTCAAAGCGGGGAAATGTTAATTGGAACAAGATCAAATCCGAAACCGGATTGACGGACGAAGAAATCCGCCGCCTGCGCGCGTTGAAAAAAAACAAAAAGGAACTGATCCCCCTGATCGTCCAAAAATCGGAAGACAGAATCATCGACCGCCTGTTGCAAGCGCAATGATCAAAGAAAAGCCCCGCCGAATCATCTCCGGCGGGGTTTTTAATCCGAGAATGAAAAGATTATTTCTTTTCAATCGTTTTCGGCATTTCAACCTTGATATGCAGTTCTTTCAGCTGCTGCGGCGTGACTTCGCACGGCGCCTGCATCATCAGATCCTGCGCCATACCGTTCATCGGGAACAGGATGACTTCGCGGATGTTCGGTTCGTCCGCCAGCAGCATCACCATGCGGTCGATGCCGGGGGCGGCGCCGCCGTGAGGAGGAGCGCCGTATTTGAACGCGTTCAGCATACCGCCGAATTTGTGTTCGACGACTTCGGGACCGTACCCCGCGATTTCAAACGCTTTGTACATGATGTCCGGACGGTGGTTGCGGATCGCGCCCGAAGACAGTTCGATACCGTTGCAAACGATATCGTACTGATAGGCGTTGATTTCCAGCGGGTCTTTGTTCAGCAAAGCGTCCATTCCGCCCTGCGGCATCGAGAACGGATTGTGCGAGAAAATGATTTTGTTCGTTTCCTCGTCCAGCTCAAACATCGGGAAATCGGTGATCCAGCAGAATTTGAACACGTCTTTTTCCATCAGATCCAGCTGTTCGCCCAGTTTCATACGCGCCTGACCCGCGAATTTTTCGACTTTGCCTTTCTTTTCGCAGACAAAGAAGATCGAATCGCCGTCCTTGACGCCCGCGGCGGATTTCAGCGCGTTGATGCGGTCTTCGTCCAAATTCTTGGCGATCGCGCCTTTCGCGCCTTCGGTTGTGTAGGTGATGAACCCGATGCCGGGCAGCCCGATTTCGTGCGCCCAACCGTTCATCTTGTCAAACCAGCTGCGGGGTTTCGCGGCCGCGCCAGGGGCGGGGATCGCGCGAACGACGGAACCGTGTTCGATCGCGTTGGCGAATATGCCGAAACCCGAACCCGTAAAGATGTCGGTCACGTCGCAAATCACCAGCGGGTTGCGCAAATCGGGTTTGTCCGAACCGTATTTCAGCATGGATTCCGCGTACGGGATGCGCGGGAACGGCGCGGGGGTCACTTTGCGGCCGTTCGCGAATTCCTCGAACACGCCCTGCAAAACGGGTTCGATGGCGGCGAAAACGTCATCCTGCGTCACAAACGCCATTTCAAAGTCCAGCTGATAGAATTCGCCGGGGGAGCGGTCGGCGCGGCTGTCTTCGTCGCGGAAGCACGGCGCGATCTGGAAATAACGGTCGAAACCCGACACCATCAACAGCTGCTTGAACTGCTGCGGCGCCTGCGGCAAAGCGTAGAACTGGCCGGGGTGCAGACGGGACGGAACCAGAAAGTCGCGCGCGCCTTCGGGGCTGGACGCGGTCAGGATCGGGGTCTGATATTCGACGAAACCCTGTTCGATCATGCGGCGGCGGCAGGACGCGATGACGTTCGAGCGTAGCAACATATTCTTGTGCAGTTTTTCACGGCGCAAGTCCAAGAAACGGTAACGCAGACGCGTTTCCTCGGGCTGTTCAAAATCGGCCGCGACCTGCAGCGGCAGGGTGTCGGCTTCGCCCAGCACTTCGGCTTCCTTGACGACCAGTTCGATTTCGCCGGTCGGCAGGTTGGGGTTGGCGTTTCCTTCGGCGCGGATCACGACGTCGCCCGTGACGCAGATGACGCTTTCGGGGCGGCATTTTTCAACGACTTTGAAAACGGGGCTGGAAATGTCGATGACGCATTGCGTGATGCCGTAATGGTCGCGCAAGTCGATGAACACAAGGTTTCCGTGGTCGCGTTTGCGGTGAATCCAACCGGACAACCGCGCCTGTTTTCCCGCGTCTGCGGCGCGCAGCTGGCCGCAGGTATGCGAACGATAGGTATGCATGAAATAAGTCCCTTTGAATAAAAGATAACTGAAAGGCATATTGGTTTTCCCCGCCTTTTTTGTCAACGGAAAAATCATCCGCGGGCGGGGATTTTTGACAAACGCTCAGGCGTCTTCGTCCGTTCCGGCGTCGTCGTCGGGAAACCCCGAATCAATCGAATATCCAGCCGCGCGCACGGTGCGGATCAAATCTTGTTCCCCGCCTTCGTTCATCGCTTTGCGCAAACGGCGGATGTGCACGTCAACGGTGCGCAATTCGACGTGGATGTCCGCACCCCACACGGCTTTCAACAATTCTTCGCGCGGGAAAACGTGGCGCGGGCGTTCCATCAAAAACTGCAACAGCCGGAATTCCGTCGGCCCCAGATGCACGAACCGGTCGCCGCGGAACACGCGGCAGGTCGCCAAATCCATTTTGACATCCTCGAACACCAGCTCGCCTTTGGTTTTCACGGGACGGGCGCGGCGCAGCAAAGCGCGGATGCGCGCGATCAGTTCGGGAACGGAAAACGGTTTGGTCATATAATCGTCCGCACCGATCGTCAGGCCTTTGATCTTGTCGGCCTCTTCGCCCCGCGCGGTCAGCATGATGACCGGCACGTTCCGCAAATCGTTGTCGTAGCGCACCTGACGGCAGATTTCGACGCCGCTTTGCCCCGGCAGCATCCAATCCAGCAAAATCAGATCCGGCCGGCTGATTTTGATCGCGGTCAACGCTTTGTCGCCGTCCGTGACGCAATCCGTTTCAAACCCCTCTTTTTCCAGATTGTAGCGCAAAAGGGTGACGATGTCGTCTTCGTCTTCAACGATCATAATTTTGTCGGTCATGGGCAATCCTTTATCAATGCGTTGCCAGTATAGACGAATCGGCGCGGCCGGTGTGTTAAGCTTCTGTTACGCTTTCAACGCCCCGATGTTTCCGGCGTAATCCTTCGATCCGAAAACCGCGCTGCCCGCGACCAGAACGTCCGCCCCCGCCGCGCGGCACAGCTTCGCCGTTTCGGGGTTGACGCCGCCATCGACTTCCAGCTCGACGGGACGGCCGCCGATCATCTGTTTGATCCGGCGCATCTTTTCCAGCTGGGCGGAAATAAAGCTCTGCCCGCCGAATCCGGGGTTGACCGTCATCACCAGAACCAAGTCGATCTTGTCCAAAACGTATTCCAAAACGCTTTCGGGCGTCGCGGGGTTCAGGGACACGCCCGCCTTGACGCCAAAAGATTTGATATGCTGGATTAAACGGTCGAGGTGTTTGTCCGCCTCGGCGTGGACGGTGATGATGTCCGCGCCCGCTTTGGCGAAAGATTCGATGTACGGCGTAACGGGTTCGATCATCAGATGCACGTCGAACACTTTGTCCGTATATGGCCGGATCGCCTTGACCACAGCGGGGCCGAACGTGATGTTCGGCACAAAATGCCCGTCCATGACATCAATGTGAATATAATCCGCGCCGGCGTCGGCGACTGCCTTGACATCCGCGCCCAAAGCGGCGAAATCGGCGGAAAGAATGCTGGGGGCGATTTTTACGGTCATATTGAAAACTCCTTAAAATCCGAAATATTGTGTTTATTTTAATGGGGCGGGCGGCGATTACAAGAAAAAAGAGCGGCGCGCGTTTTCCGGTTGAAAAATGCGCCGCGTTCTGGAATTGTGAAAGAAAACTGGTTTCAAAGGCGAACGACGATGAATTTTAAAACGCGAAAACGACTGCTCAAGCTCCTGTGCTGTTTTATTCCTTCCCGCAAAATCAGAAAACGGATGCACGGCAGTTTCGACAAGCATTTCTATTTCAAGGCCAAAAAGGCCGCGATGCTGGCGCCGCAAATCGAAACGCTGGTCGTCGGATCGTCGCACGCCGAATGCGGGTTTTACGAAACGCCGCGGGATGTCAATTTCGGCATCGCGTCCCAAGACCTGTACTATTCCTATCAGCTGTATATGAAAAGCCTGCTGATGTTTCCGAACCTGAAACGGGTCGTCCTGTTTTATTCCGATTTTTCCGACGGAAACGAAGAGGAACGTTCCATGTGGCTGGAGGAATCGGCCAAGTATATGCAGTATTTCGGAATCCCGCCGAAAAATCCCGTGTTTTACGCGGACAAACAGATCGACCTGTGTCCGAAATTCGCGCCATACGAAGTCAAAACGCCCGATTTCAACGACCCGTATCCCTTTCCGTTTCCGGCGCACGACCCTTCGCCCGAAAGTGTCAAAATACGCGTTGAAAAACATTTGAAAGGCGCGTTCCGCGGCAGCAATCAAACCATGTTTGTCGAACGGATCATCCGGTCTGTTTTGGAAGAGGGGCTGGATTTGACGATCGTCGTCGCGCCCGTCCGCGCGGATTACCTGTCATTCGTGCCAGTGGACGCGAAACCGTTTGAAAAGCTGGAAAAACTGCTGACAAAATACGATGGCAAGATCCGCTATTTGAATTGTTGGCGCGATCCGGATTTCACGGACGCCGATTTCACCGATTGCGACCATTTGAACCGCGACGGCGCGCAAAAACTGACCGCCAAGATACGCCAACCGTGGGACGCGTGAATTATTGCGGCCGTTCCGCGTCGTGATGAACAACGTGATGCGGATGCCCGTCCTGTCCGGCGGGGACGTGATGATGAACGACGTGATGACGCGGCGGTTCGACGGGCGTCGAAATTTGATTTAAATCGACGCTTTTCGTCCACGCGTAGAAAAAACTCAGCACCCCGACGATCGTATATGAATACCACGAAAACGTCATTTCGTTGTCAAACGCCGTTCCCGCCCACACGATGAAAAACAACAGCGCGTAAATTGCGACGAAATTTAAAACGAATTTTCCCTTTTGCATAGCCGTTCACCCTTTCGTTTCAAAGGATACGACTTTTCCCGTTCGGGCAAAAGAAAAAAGCGACAAAAAAAACGGCCTTGAGCGATGTCAAAGCCGTTTCTTTTCTGTTGTTTTTCCTTAACGGGTCGCACCGTTCTGCATTTTTTTCAACGCGGCGGCCAGTTTCTGTTCGTCCTTGACCTGCTGGATGATCAGCGCGCCGGTCGTTTTTTCGCCGTTCGGGCGGACGACGGCCACTTTGTCCAACCCCAGTTTTTCGGCGGAGCGGTCGTATTTCGCCATATAGGGGATCAACGCTTTGGCCAGCTTCTTGGCGTGTTCCTCTTTCAACGACAGGTTTTCCGGCGCTTCCAACGGTTTCGGATCGGTCATGAACGGTTTGCCGTCGTAATCTTTGAAAAACGCGTTGACCATTTTCTTGGCCGACGTGTTTTTGGAAAAATACTCCGGTTCCATTTCCTTTTGTTTTTTCAACGCGCGGGCGATGTATCCCATGAATTGGACATAGGATTTTTCGTACGACGCCTTGACCGGCAGTTTGTACCACGTCATCAACGCGTCGGCGCGCGCCTGTTCGACACTGCCCGTTTCATTGAACGTTTTTTCAAACGCGGTGCTCATCGGCGCATAGCCCGATTTCTGATGCGCGTCCCAAATCTTGGGGTTCTTTTCACGCATTTCGTGGGCGTAAGTGACTTCGGCGGCGCAAGCGTCGGCTTCGATCGCGAAACCGCTGGCCAAAAACGCTTTCGGCGTCATCTTCGGGTCGGTCGCCTGCATTTGCGAATCCTGCCACGCGTGGCGGATTTCGTGCACCATGGTTACGGCCAGATCCTCGTTCGACATCCGCGGGTTCAGCGCGACGATGTTCTTGTCCGGAGAAAAGTACCCGTAGTACTTCATCTTTTCAAAGATCATCTTCGACCCTTTTTCCTCCAGAAATTCCAGCGTCTGGCGTCCCGTTTTGCTTTCGGACAGCATTTTTTTCAACGCTTCCATCCGTTCGGCGGATTGATCAATGCGCTGGCGTTTGAACGCTCTGGCCAAAGTGCGGTGACCGGCGTTTTCGTTTCCGCTGTGGAAACACGTCACGTTTCCGGCCGCCATGAATTCCTGATAACTTAACATAAGGGCATCTCCTAAAAAGGCTTTAGGGGAAATATGGATGAAAAAATATTTTTTGTCAACTTTTTTGTCGCAAAAACTTTATGTTTTTTTTACAGGTAAAGTTCTTCGGGCGCGTAACCTTTGCCCGCCGCGCCGTTGTTGACGACGTGCATATACAGCTGGCACAGCTTCTGCGCCTTTTGCAGGGCGAAACCGACGATGTCGCGCTGCGAATCGAACCCCTGTTGCGGGTCGATCACGGGAACCATGATGCGGATCACCGCCGTTTTGCCGTTTTCCTTGAACACCATGTCGTTATCGACATAAGGTTGGTACGGCGGCTGGATCATCGCCAGCGTCGTCATGGCAAAGGATAAATCCATAAAGCCCTGCGGCATTTTGTGAATGATGCGGACTTCGCGCGGGAATTCGTCGGGGGCGAATTCGACCCAAGCGGCCTCTTCGGCGCTGCCGGTCGGCTTTTTCATCCCCAATTCGGGATAATACTGTTTGGCAAAACCCTGCATATCCGTGAAAAACTTGCCGACGATCGTGTCTTCGGCCTCGCGGTATCCGGCCGGCAGGTTGAACACGCCGCCGGGGAAAACGCGGAAATCGGACACGGACGCCTTTTTCTTCGGCGCGGGGGTCAAAACCGGTTCCGGTTCGGGTTCCGGCAAAGGTTGGCGTGCCGTTTCCGTTTGCGCCGGCGCGGCGTAAGAGGACGCGGCCGGACGGGACGTTTGCGCGGGGGCGGGCGGCTGCGGCGCGGCGGGCGCGTAAACCGGCGTTTGCGTTTTGGCAGCCATTTGCTGTTTGCGCATTACGCCCGTTCCCTGTTCGATCGCCTGACGGATCAAAGTCTTTTTATAAGCGCAACGTTCCGGCGTCACGCTGTGCGTTTCGACGGCGGCGCGGGAAAACCACGTTTCGATTTCCTCGTAGCTGAGATAGCTGGAAAAATATTCCGACGGTTCCAAGCATGAAAAATAGGCCTGCGGCGAAAAAAGACAGGTCAGGTATTCGTCCCACAGTCCCTCTTGCACGCCCTTTTCGCCAAATTCAAAATAGCGTTGTGCCTGCAGGTTCTGTTTGGGCTGGTCGATTTTGTTTTCGATCAAAATGGCGCAACGGCGGTGCGCGGACGCCTCTTCAAACACCAGCAGGATGTCAACCGATCCCAACGGTTCCAGCGTCGGCGTGTGCCACGCCCCGATCAGGCGGCCGAATTGGCGCGTGCCGTTGTACAGCTTGCCGACCAGCCATTTCTTAAACGGGTCGGAGGACAGCATTTCCTCCAACAAAACCAGATCCATATCCCTTTCCGCCAACAGCGTAAAAGGCGGCGTCGATAAATCTATCATCAGTTTTCACCCGTTCAAAGCGCTTTATCCTTTTCTTATATAACGAAAAACGCCGTCAATCAAACACTAAAACAACCCTCTTGATTTTTTCAAAACAAGGCATATATTCCTTGCGCTTTTTACGAAAACGTCCGTTTTTAAAGAGGTGTCAAATGCCGTCAACCGTCGCCGAAAAGCATAAAATCCCCCTTAAACAATTTCTGCCGTTGCTGGGCGTCACCTGCGCGGCGTTCATTTTCAACACATCCGAATTCATGCCGATCGGCCTGTTGACCGGCATCGCGGCCGATTTCCATATGACCGAAGCCGGCGCGGGGCGCGTGATTTCGGTGTACGCGTGGGTCGTCATGGCGTTGTCCCTGCCGTTGATGCTGCTGGTGTGCCGGATGGAAATGAAGCGGCTGATGCTGGCGACCGTCGCCGTTTTTTCAACGTGCCAGATGTTGTCCGCCGCGTCCACGGGGTTCGCCGGTTTGATGGCGGCGCGAATCGGCGTCGCGTGTGCCCACGCCGTTTTCTGGTCGATCGCCGCGCCGATGGCCGTCCGGTTGGTGGCGGAGGAATTCCGTTCCAAAGCGTTGGGAATGATCGTCGCGGGAACATCAATCGCGATGATCCTCGGCCTGCCGTTCGGGCGCATGATCGGGCTGGCGGTCGGGTGGCGCGCGACTTTCGCCGGCGTCGGCGCGTTCGGGTTCGCCGTAATGGCCTATCTGCTGTTCGTCACGCCGTGTCTGTCCGGCGGGCAGTCCTTTTCCGTCAAACGGCTGCCGGAGCTGTTCAAAACACCCGCGCTGGCCGGAATTTTCGCGCTGACCCTGACGACGGCGGGCGCGTATTACACGGCGTACAGCTATATCGAACCGTTTTTGCTGCAAACGGCGCGGCTGCCGGACGGGACGGTCACGGCCGTTCTGTCGGTATTCGGCGCGTCCGGACTGATCGGCAGCAAGCTGTTTTCAAAATATTATGACAAAGCGCCGCGCCTGTTTTTGAAATCGACCGTTTTCACGATTGCCGCCGCGTTGCTGTCGCTTTATCCCGCGTCGGCCGGATTGCCGTCCGTCGTTTTGCTGTTCGTTTTATGGGGAACGGCCGCCACCGCGTTCAACGCGGCGTGTCAGGCGCGAATCATTCAAGAAACGGACGAAAGCTCCTCCGCCGTTGCCATGTCGATTTTTTCCGGTATTTTCAACATGGGCATCGCGGCGGGAACCATGTTCGGCGGCGCGGTCTGCACGCGTTACGCCCTCAGCTGGGTCGGATTTTCCGGCGCGTTGGTCATCCTGCCCGCGGTCGTGTTCATGGTTTTTGCGAACGGAAAGCGCAAATGCGCCCTACAACCCCAGCCCTGAACGCATGACGGCTTCGGCCGCGGCGGTGCGCGATCCGTCCGGCATGGTCAAAGTGACGCCGGATTCCAAAACGGCCGGCGATTTCACCCCTTTGCGCCCGACGACGATCACGCGTTTGGCCGGCTCGAACGCTTTTGTCCACACGGGGATGATCCGGATGCCGCCCAACCGCCCGTGCAGCAGGGTCAAAATCTCCGGCAAGCGGTCGGCGCGGTTGATCATCGCAAACCGCCCGCGCGCGTTGACATAGCGCAGGCAGCCGTCAACCCATTCCCGCAGCGGACAGGCGGATTCCCGATGCGCCACGTCGCGCACCCTGTCCGGCGAGGGCTGATCCTCCAAAATAAACGGCGGGTTGGTCAGCACCCAGTCGTACGCCCCCGTCGGCACGCCTTCGACCGTTTTGGCGCGAATGTCGCCCGCAAACAGGCGCACCCTGTCCCCCAAACCGTTCAGCGCGATGTTTTCGCGCGCCAGTTCGGCCATTTCGGGCTGCAATTCGATTCCGTCCGCGAAAACGTCCGGACACCGCGCCGCCAGACACAACGCGACCGCCCCCGTCCCCGCGCCGACATCCAGAACGCGCGCGTTTTTTTCGGGGCGCGCGGCGGCCGCCAGCAACACCGCGTCACTGGTCGCCCTGTATCCGTCCACCGGTTGGCGCAGCTTTATCTTTCCGCCCAAAAAATCGTCCGTCGTAAAATCCATTCCGTCCCCTCTTTTGCCGCAGGATAAGGGGTCTTTTCCGCATCGGCAAGAAAAATCGGGATCGCGCGCCGGCCGGCTTTTAACCTTTGCCTAACCTTTGACGGATAGGATCAGGGCGGTGAAAGCCGCGCTTTCATTTTTTTCAGGACATGAGGAGTACATTTTATGCGAAAAAGTTACCTGTTCACCAGCGAATCCGTATCCGAAGGGCATCCCGACAAAGTTTGCGACAGCATTTCCGACACTTTGCTGGATCTGTTTCTGACCCACGATCCGCAGGCGCGTTCCGCCGTCGAAACGATGGCGACGACCGACCGCGTGATCATCTGCGGCGAAGCCCGCCTGCCCGAAACCGTTGACAAGCGGATGATGGAGGACGCGATCCGCCAATGCATCAAACAAATCGGTTACGAACAAAAGGGATTCGATTGGCAGACCGTCGAAATCCAGAACTATCTGCACAAACAATCGTCGGACATCGCGCGCGGCGTTGACGCAACCGACGACAAAGAGGAAGGCGCGGGCGATCAGGGCATCATTTTCGGTTACGCGACAAACGAACTGGCGGGCGCGGAACTGTCCCCCGCCACGCTGTTTCTGTCGCACGGCATTTTAAAAGAGCTGGCGCGCCTGCGTCATTCGGGCGAAATCAAATGGTTGCGCCCCGACGCGAAAAGTCAGGTGACGTTGCGTTATGAAAACGGCCGCCCCGTCGATGTCGATTCGATCGTCGTTTCCACCCAGCACACCGAAGACGTCCCTTATGACGAAATCCGCGAAACCGTGCGCGGCGTCGTCAACAAACTGCTGCCCGACGGGTGGTCGGTCGCGGATGAAAAATTTTACGTCAACCCGACGGGGCGTTTCGTGACGGGCGGCCCCGACGGCGACACGGGATTGACCGGACGCAAGATCATCGTCGATTCCTACGGCGGCGCGGTGGCGCACGGCGGCGGCGCTTTTTCCGGCAAAGATCCGACGAAGGTCGATCGTTCCGCGGCCTATGCCGCGCGCTATCTGGCCAAAAACATCGTCGCGGCCGGTTTGGCCGACAAAGCGGTGATCCAGCTGGCCTACGCGATCGGCGTCGCGCATCCTCTGGCCGTTTATCTGGACACGTTCGGAACGTGCAAAGTGGACGAGGACAAGTTGGAAAAAATCCTGCCCGAAGTCATGGATTTGACGCCGCGCGGCATCCGGACGCATTTGAAATTGAACCGGCCGATCTATCTGCCGACATCGCGGTACGGCCATTTCGGCCGCACGCCGGATGTCGAAGGGGCTTTCCCATGGGAAAAAACGGATCTGACCGGCGCGCTGAAAGCGGCTTTTTAAGCGGAGATTTAAGGGAATGGAAGAAAACAAAGTCAGGGATTACCAGTTTTACGGCCGCCGCAAAGGCAAAAAACTGAAACCGTCGCGCGAAATGTTGCTGGACGCTTTCCTGCCCAAAGTGCGGCTGAACGTCGCGGGGGAAAACGTCGATCCCGCCGCGTGCTTTTCCGTTCCCGTCAAATCCGTGTGGCTGGAAATCGGCTTCGGCGGCGGCGAACATCTGGCGGAACAAAGCGCGCGCCGCCCCGACACGGGCTTTATCGGGGCGGAGGTGTTCTTAAACGGCATCACGTCCCTGCTGACCCACCTGACCGGCAAGGAACGCAGCGGCGACGTTGACGAAACCGTCGGGCTGAAAGCGGGGCGCGTTGACAATGTGCGCGTTTACGACAACGACGTGCGCGACATCCTGCCGAAATTCAAAGACGCCTGTTTCGACCGCGTCTATGTCCTGTTTCCCGATCCGTGGCCGAAACGCAAACACGCCGGCCGCCGTTTCATCGGCCCCAAAAACCTGCCTGTTCTGGCGCGGCTGCTGAAATCCGGCGGCGAGTTGCGAATCGCCAGCGACGACATGAACTACATCCGCTGGTCGCTGGAACACTTGATGAAATCGAATGATTTTGAATGGACGGCGCAAACCGCCGACGATTGGCGCAAACCGCCCGCCGACTGGGTGAACACGCGATACGAGCTGAAAGCGTTGGCCAAAGGCAAAAAGCCCGTCTATCTGATTTTCAAAAGAAAGTGACGCCATGATCGTTTCCGTCAGGACATCCCCCGCCGAACGCGAATTTTTCATCAAAGGCGATTTCACCGCCGACGACGAAGCCCGATTTTTCGACGTGTTCGTACAGATCCGGTCGATGACCGAACGGTGTCTGACGTTCAACCTGTCGCTGTGCGCCGATGTCGATGCCGCCGCGATGGGGATGCTGGTCGTCGCCGCGCAGGAAGCCGCCAAACGCAACGCCGCGCGCGTCATCCGCAACGCCCCCGCCGCCGTCATCGAAAAAATGAAAACGGCCGGTTTCGATAATTTTTACCTTTTTCAATCGGGATTTTAAAAAAAAGCTTGCCCGACGGCGCGGGATTTGATATGTCTTGACTATACATTCTTATAGTTTCTATGAGGGTGGGCTGAAAAGCCCGCTTTTTTTTATGGTAAGAGCCGGAGGACGAATGACTCTGAACGACACGCTGAACGATCTGGTGGCACCGGTGTGCGCCGGCATGGGCTATGACATTGTGCGGATGCAGCTGCAAGGCGGCGGTTCGCGCAAGGTTTTGCAAATCATGGCGGAACGCGCGGACGGACGCCCCATGACCGTCGAGGACTGCGCCGCGCTGAGCCGCGCGATTTCTCCGGTATTGGATGAACACGACCCGATCGAGGACGATTACACGCTGGAGGTCAGCTCTCCCGGAATTGACCGCCCGTTGGTGAAATTGAACGATTTCGACCGGTTCAAAGGTTTTGAAGCCAAATTGGAAACCGTCGCCCTGATCGACGGCAGGAAACGTTTTTCCGGCCGTTTGCAGGGCATTGACGGTTCCGACGTCGTTTTGACGTTCAACGGCGCCGACACCCGCATCCCGTTCGACCAGATCGCCAAGGCGAAGCTGGTTCTGACGGACGAATTGTTGGCGGCTTGCGCTTCGCAGTCAGAGGAATAAAGGAAACACACTATGGAAAATACGGCAGCTTTACCGCGTCCGGAATTGTTGCAGGTGGCCGACGCCGTCGCCCGCGACAAAGGCATCGACAGGGACGAAGTCCTGACCGCGATGGAATTCGCCATTCAAAAGGCGGGACGTTCCAAATACGGGCTGGAACACGACATTCGCGCGGCGATCAGCCGCAAAGACGGTTCGATCACGATGGCGCGCTTTATCGAAATCGTTCCCGACGACACGGAAATCGACGTCGAAAACGAAGAAGCGCAGATGACGTACAAAAAATATCTGGCTTCCCCTTGGCACAAAAAGCATCCGAATTTAAAAGTCGGCGATTTCATCGTCGATCCCCTGCCCCCGATTGATTTCGGCCGCATCGCCGCCCAGACCGCCAAGCAGGTCATCGTGCAGAAAGTCCGCGACGCCGAACGCATCCGCCAATACAACGAATACAAGGATCGCATCGGCGAAATCGTCAACGGCATCGTCAAACGCGTCGAAACCGGCAACATCATCGTTGACATGGGACGCGCCGAAGCCGTTTTGCGTTGGGATGAACTGATCCCCCGCGAACAATTCCACAACGGCGACCGCATCCGCGCCTATCTGATGGACGTGCGTCAGGAACCCCGCGGCCCGCAAATCTTCCTGTCCCGCACGCATCCGCAGTTCATGGCAAAGCTGTTCGCGCAGGAAGTGCCGGAAATCTATGACGGCGTGATCGAAATCAAAGCCGTCGCCCGCGACCCCGGATCGCGCGCGAAAATGGCCGTCACGGCGTCCGATTCGTCGATTGACCCCGTCGGCGCGTGCGTCGGTATGCGCGGTGTGCGTGTTCAGGCCGTCGTGACTGAACTGCAGGGCGAAAAGGTTGACATCATCCAATGGTCGCCCGATCCCGCCGTGTTCATCGTCAACGCTTTGGCACCCGCCGAAGTCGTCAAGGTCGTTTTGGACGAAGAAGCCCACAGAATCGAAGTCGTCGTTCCCGACGAACAGCTTTCGCTGGCGATCGGCCGCCGCGGCCAGAACGTGCGTCTGGCTTCCCAGCTGACCGGATGGTACATCGACATCCTGACCGAAGCCGAAGAATCCGAACGCCGCCAGAGCGAAGTCAAAGTCCGTACGCAGCTGTTCATGGACGCTTTGGACGTTGACGACGTGATCGCGCACCTGCTGGTGGGCGAAGGGTTCACGTCCGTCGGCGAAATCGCTTTCGTCCCGCTGTCGGAAATCACGTCGATCGAAGGGTTCGACGAAGACATCGCCGCCGAATTGCAGAACCGCGCGAAGGCTTATGTTGAAAAACAGAACGCCGAATTCGCCGTCCGCAGCAAGGAACTGGGCGTTGACGCCAGCCTGATCAACTTTGACGGACTGGATCAGGACAAGATCGTCAAATTGGCCGAAAAGGGCGTGAAAACGCTGGACGATTTCGCCGATCTGGCCAACGACGAACTGTTGGACATTCTGGGTGAAAACACAATGACGGCGCATGACGCCGACGCGCTGATCATGAAAGCGCGCGAAAAACTGGGTTGGTTTGCCGATGACGGTGAAAAAGCCTGAGAAAAAAAAGAAAATCTGGCGGGGGGCGCCGTCCCCCGACGGATTGTCCCATAAGGAACGGGAAACGGTCAGACGGTGTCTGGTGACGCGCGAAACGCTGCCCATGACCCGTTTGATCCGTTTTTGCGTTTCGCCCGACCGCGTTTTGACCCCCGATCTGGCGCACAAATTGCCGGGGCGCGGAATGTGGGTGACGGCCGATTACGAAATGGTCGAAACCGCCTGTAAAAAAGGGCTGTTCACCAAGGCGGCGCGGACGAAAGTAACCTGCCCCGACGATCTGGACGCAATGATCCGGACGCTGTTCGTCAAGCGTCTGCAGTCGCTTTTGAGCTTTGCCAAAAAGGCGGGGCTGGTCGTGTCCGGTTTTGAAAAGGTCGCCGAAGCGATGACGAAAAAACAGGCCGTCTGCCTGCTGGAAGCCACCGACGCCGCGGCGGACGGGCGGGAAAAGCTGAACCGTCTGCGGGGGGACATCCCCGTTTTGTCCGTGCTGAACGCCGATGAAACGGCGCAGGCGCTGGGGACGGGCGCGGGCGTACACACCGCGCTGAAATCCGGCGGCGCGGTTGATTTATTTGTTGCGGAAGCCCGTCGTTTTGGGGCATATTGCAAAGTTGAACTGGTTTAACGCGTAGAAAAAGGCTGAATTGATCAAATGACAGATGCGAACGACAAAAAAACGAAAAGCGCCCCTCTTTCCCTTTCCCGCCCCAAGCTGGAATTGAAAAAGACGGTTGACGTGAACCGCGCTCATCAAAGCTTTACGAACGGCCGCAAACCCGTTCAGGTGGAAGTGCGTAAAAAACGTTCTTTCGTCACCGACGCGCACGGCAACATTCAAGGCGTCAGAGAGGAAGGCGGTTCGTCCGAACTGCTGGACAGTGAAAAGGCGCATCGTCTGAAAGTGCTGAAAGACGCGATGAAGGCGGACGAGGAAGCCCGCGTCAAAGCCGAAGAGGAAGCCCGCATCCGCGCCGAAGAAGAAGCCAAGCGCGCCAAAGAGGAAGCCGAACGCAAAGCCAAGGAAGAAGCGGAAGCCAAGCTCCGCGCCGAAGAGGAAGCCAAACGCAAAGCCGCCGCTCCCGCACCGGCGCCTGTCGCCGCCAAACCGGCCGCTTTTGCGAAAAAAGACGATCATAAAAAGCCGTTCGCCGACAAACGGCCGGCCGCCGCGCAGCCCGCCCTGTCGCCCGAAGAGGCCGAAGCCGCCGAAAACCACCGCATGAAAACCACGTTCAAACGCCGTGAAACGCGCGACGACGACAACCGCCATTCCAGACGCGGCGGCGAAGACGACAAATGGCGCGGCGGACGCAATATGTCCGCTTTGATGCGCGGCGACGACGAAGACGGACGCGGCAGAAGCTTGGCGTCCATCAAGCGCGCGCGTGAAAAGGAACGTCAAAAAATGTTCGGCGCGCCCAAACCCGCCGAAAAAGTCTATCGCGAAGTCATCATCCCCGAAACGATCACCGTTCAGGAACTGGCCGCCCGCATGAGCGAACGCGGCGCCGACGTGGTCAAAGCTTTGATGAAAATGGGCGTCATGGCGACGATCACGCAGACGATCGACGCCGACATCGCGCAGATCATCGTCGAGGAAATGGGGCACAAGGCCAAACGCGTCAACGAAGCCGATGTCGAAGACAACCTGCGCGACGCGCCGGACGCCGACGAGGACAAGCTGCCCCGCCCGCCCGTCGTGACGGTCATGGGACACGTTGACCACGGCAAAACGTCGCTGTTGGACAACCTGCGTTCGACCGATGTCGCCGCGCACGAAGCCGGCGGCATTACGCAGCACATCGGCGCGTACCAGATCACACTGGAAAACGGCCAGAAAGTCACGTTCATCGACACGCCGGGGCACGCAGCCTTTACGGAAATGCGCGCCCGCGGGGCGAAAGTCACCGACATCGTCGTGCTGGTTGTCGCGGCGAACGACGGCATCATGCCGCAAACGATCGAAGCGATCACCCACGCCAAGGCGGCGGGCGTTCCGATCGTCGTCGCGATCAACAAAATCGACGTTCCGGGGGCGAACCCCGAAAAAGTGCGTCAGGATCTGATGCAGCACGGCGTTTTTGTCGAAAGCATGGGCGGCGACGTTTTGTCCGTCGAAGTGTCGGCGAAAAAGAAAATCAATCTGGACAAGCTGGTCGAAGCCATCCTGTTGCAGGCGGAAATCCTTGATTTGCGCGCGAATCCGAACCATTCGGCCGAAGGCGCGATCATCGAAGCCAAAATGGAAAAGGGACGCGGTTCCGTCGCGACCGTTCTGGTTCAGCGCGGAACGTTGAAACAGGGCGACATCTTTGTCGCGGGCAAAGACTGGGGACGCGTGCGCGCCATGGTGGACGAACGCGGACAGCGCGTGGCCGAAGCCGGCCCGTCCTTCCCCGTCGAAGTGCTGGGTTTCCAATCCACGCCGTGCGCGGGTGACGATTTCATCGTCGTCGGCGACGAAGACCGCGCGCGCGAAGTCGCGGCCTATCGCCAGCGCAAGGAACGCGAAGCCCTGCAGGTGCGTTCGACCCGTTCGGCGATGGAACAGATGTTCGACAAGATCAAGGCCGGCGAAGCCAAGGAACTGCCCGTCGTCATCAAGGCCGACGTTCAGGGTTCCGTCGAAGCGTTGACCGCGACGCTGAACAAGATTTCGACCGACAAGGCCAAAGTTCGCATTTTGCACGCGGCGGTCGGCGCGATCAACGAATCCGACGTTACGCTGGCCAAAGCGTCCAGCGCGCTGATCATCGGGTTCAACGTCCGCGCGAACACGCTGGCGCGCACGGCGGCGAAACGCGACGGCATCGAAATCCGTTACCATTCCATCATCTATAACGTGGCGGACGACATCCACGCGGCGTTGGAAGGGATGCTCGCCCCCGAACTGAAGGAAAAGATTCTGGGCTACGCGAAGATCCGCGAAGTCTATAACATTTCCAAAGTCGGCAAGGTCGCGGGCTGCATGGTCAAGGAAGGCATCATGAAACGCGGGGCGCACGTCCGCCTGCTGCGGTCGAACGTCGTCTATCACGACGGCATGATGGCCGCGCTGAAACGGTTCAAAGACGACGTGAAAGAAGTCCGCGAAGGCTACGAATGCGGCATGAGCTTTGAAAACTTCAACGACATTCAGGTGGATGACACCGTCGAATGTTACGAAATCGAAGAAGTCGCCGCCAAGCTGGAAGAAGTCAAACTGTAAGAGGCCGCCCATGCGTTCCAACTCAAAACCCGTCACCCAGCGTCAACTGCGCGTTGCGGAGCAAATTCGCCACATTCTGGCGGATTGTTTCCAACGCGGCAACGTGCCGGACGATTTTCTGGACTGCCCGCCCGTTTCCGTGATGGAAGTCAGGGTGTCGCCCGATTTTTCGTTTTGCAAAGCGTACATTTCCGTTTTGTCGATCGAACCGGCAACGGCGGTCGAATTGGCCAAAGCGTTGAACAAACAGGCCGGTTTCTTTCGCAAGATTTTAGGGACGAAGATCCGGCTGCGCTTGACGCCGGAAATCCGTTTTTACGCCGACGGCGCGCAGGCCGAAGCCGACAAGATCGAAATGCTACTGGCCAGCGAAGCGGTTCAGCGCGATCTGGCCGCGCGCGAAGACGGAGAAGAGGATGCCGGAAACGCCGATGATTAAAGCCGCCTTTTTCGACATTGACGGCACGCTGATCAGCTTTAAAACGCACACAATGCCCGAATCGACCAAACGGGCGTTGACGGCCTTGCGCCAAAACGGCGTCAAAGTCTTCATCGCCACGGGGCGCGCGCCGAACAACGTCGAATTCATCAAAAAAATGTTCGATTTCGACGGTTTTGTCTGCTTCAACGGTCAGCTGTGTCTGGAAACGGACGGCACTGTTCTGTACGACCGCCCACTACCGCGGCGCGACATCGACGCGGTTCTGCCCTATATGAACGAACACAACATCGCGTGCTGTTTTGAAATGGCGTACCGGCAGGTGTTCAACATGGTGGATCAACGCGTGCAGGATCTGCTGGCGTATGTCAACGAACCCGCCGTGAAACCGGAAGACATCGTTGACGTGTCGAAAATGACGCAAAACTTTTACCAGCTGTCCGCCTATATCACGCCGGACGAAGAGGAAAGCCTGATGCGCCATATGCCCGATTGCAAAGCGATGCGCTGGCACAAACTGTTCGTCAACATCGTCGGCAAGGACGGCGGCAAACCCGTCGGCATTGCCAAGGTCTGCGAAAAATACGGTTACGACATCAATGACGTGATCGCGTTCGGCGACGGCGGCAACGATATGGATATGCTGAAATCCGTCGGGTTGGGCGTCGCGATGGGCAATGCGGCCGACACGGTCAAAGCGGTTGCGCGTTACACGACGGCCGACGTGGACGACGACGGCATTTTCAAAGCCCTGAAACACTTCAACCTGATTTAACCGCCCCGCGCCGAAAATCCGGAAAAGCGGCGATTGAACGCGGCATCAAAAGCTTGTTTTGATAAACAATGTCTATAAAAAGACACCCACCCGCCTAGCGGGTGGTTCTTCACACTGCGGGCATAGCCCTAAGGCTACT
>ERZ808252.97-NODE-97-length-92954-cov-48.950172_pt1 | contig 92954 bp, 68 predicted proteins | sample MGYA00521242_ERZ808252 | MGnify/ENA primary metagenome ERZ808252 (study PRJEB31516, sample SAMN03275581) | gut metagenome | biome: mammalia-associated habitat; material: feces | host: Papio cynocephalus | place: Kenya | collected 2012-08-07 ...
ATATGTTGTAAAACTATAAATATCAAACACTTACTAATTATTCAGCGAACACTAAATAATATACTGTGCGTCTTGCTGGTGCTGCTTGCTGCCGCGGGATGCGACGATTGGAATGAGAACCTTTCCGAAGGCCGTGTCATAGAGGAATATGAGTACGGCCGCATTCTCAAGGCCAGCACGAATGATGTCAGCCTTAATGTCGCCACCCCTGATGCCAAGGCACTCAGCTTGGAGTGGCAGAGCTATGACTATACGAAAAGCATGGCTGTAGAGATGTGTGCCACCGACAGCTTTGTCGAAATCCAGTCGGTCACGTCTTTGTACACGCACAAAGATTTTACCCACTCAATGCTCAACCAGGCAATGGTGGCGCTGGGCATGAAGCCAGACACCAAGAACCCTGTGTACATACGCGTGCGGTATCAGCGTACGAACAACCTGGGTTACAGGTTCAGTGACACGCTGTGCATAGATGTCACCCCGTACAATCCGCCACAGGAAATGGAAGTGCTCAATGCCGGTATGGCGCTGAAGGCAACGGTTCATTCGCCTTACGGCAACAGCGTATTCACGGGGTATGTTCCTGCTGGGTCTGGTATGGAGGTGTGGTTGAGAGACGGCAATGAAAAGCTTTTTGGCAAGGGGGAAACGGATTTCAGTGTCACGTCAGACAACCCCGCGGGTCCGCTCGTCTTCCCAAGGCCGGCCGGCTGCTATCGGCTGAGGGCCAACATTGGATTGGGAACAGTCGCGATGTCACGCATCAGCAGCATGAAACTTGTGGGCAGCGACGGCAGTGAGCATGAAATGACTTACAATCCTGCCGATAACGCATGGGCTGCCCAGGTCAAGGTGGCGTTCGCGGAAGACGGTGAGGCGCAGAAACAATACATCGTGTTTGCCAAGGCCAGGATGAGCCTGCAGACGTTCGATGCCGCTTCAGGGTATGATGAAGCCAAGGCCAGATGGTCTGAGGAAACCCTGGCATTGTCACCGCAGACTGTTTCTGAAAGCGGAACTTACGACTTGCGTGTGAGCATGTCAGGCGAGGCTCCCGCGCTCGTTGCCGGAGGCGGCGCGACAGGTGGCGGCGCGCGCATACTGATGGTTGACAAGGACAATGCAAACAGCATCAAGTGCAAGCTGTTCTCGCCAAACTCCGACGGCAACTACCAGGGCCTGTATTATACGACCGGATGGGAGAACTTCCTTTTTGCCACCGAAGACCTGTCGCAGAAATACGGTTGCGGGCCGTCAAACGACCAGCTTTACCAGCTTGTACCCACCACGGGTGACCATTGGGTGCCGTGGATAGAAGACGGTGCCGACGGATTCAGACTTTTCAATGTCAACCTGAACCAAATGACATGGTCTTGTACTTCAATAAATTCCGTTGTGGTTGTCGGAGAGGGGCTTACATGGGACCTCTCGACTGGGGCTGCGATGAAATATGACGCAACGTCAGAGACCTGGAAGGCAACAATGACTCTCGATGGTGACGAGCAGCTTCAGATAGTTCTGAACGGTGATTGGAACATGAAGCTGAAGAAGCGGGCGTCGGCCGAATCGCTCATGTTCGTTACCAGTGACGCTGAGGGCACAAACATCCCCGTGCCGCAGGAAGCCGGAAGCTATGAACTTACGGTCAGCACTTTCGACATGGGAGACATCACTTATTCTTTTGAAAGGAAATAAACAAATAACAATGGCAATCATGAGAAAATACATTGCAATAATCGTTGGCATGCTTGCGCTGCTTGCCGCCTGCAGTGACAAGGACACCGCAAATGGAGCCGCGGTCACAGGCACGGTGCCGATAAAGGTCTCCGCAAGCAACATTTTCATTGACCGTACCAATCCCAACTCTGAGGCGCTGGCATTGGCGTGGGAAGCCAGGCGGGAAGCCAAGGCCATACAGGTTGAATTTGCGACCTCGCCAGACTTCTCCAAGCCCGTGCGTGACATTGGAGGCGTGGATGGAAAGCGCTACACCAATGAAGAGCTGGCTTCACTGGTGACCTCGCTCGGAATACCGGCTGGCGAGCCGGCCCAAGTGTCCGTCAGGGCGAAGTTTATCGGAACCCCTGAGCAGGGGATAGCTTATACAAAGACAGCTCGGGTGGAAGTCACGCTCGGCAACGCTCCGTCATCCTTGTCCTTTGTCAACAGCGACGAAACGGGACAGCCGGGGCAGCGCGTATTCGGAAAGCTCCATTCGCTTCAGAACGATGGAGTATATACGGGCTACCTGAGTTCGCAGCAGAGCACCAAGAAAGGCTTTTTCCGGGGCAGCGGCAACGTCTTCTACGGCGCCCCGTCCGGCAGCTCTGAAAGCTTCACCCTGTCCGATTCCCGGTACGAGTGCATATCCTTCCCCTCGGCCGACGGATGCTATCTCACAACCGTCAACACGAATGAGAAGACATGGCGCGCATCGCTTGTAGAGCGCATCGCTTTCGAATACGGTGGCCAGGCAGTGACGATGGACTTCTCGCCAACGCAGAATGCGTGGATGACCTCGATAGCGGTGACAACTCCTGGGACAGCAGAGATAAAGGCTGTGATGAGGCTGAAGACGTACGACAGCAGTCATGGCCAAAACGCCCCGCTGGATGAAGAGAGGCAGCTCGCTTTCCAAATCAATGCCGGTGAAACCGGCCAGAAGTCGCTCATGCTGCTGCTGGACGGCCTGCGCCCTGAAACGCGCCTGACTGACAACACTTCCGAAAAGGGCACGTTTGCCAGCGGCGGCGACATCAGCTGGATGATTGAGAAGTACGAGCACTGGGGACGCCAGTTCTACAACAGCAAAGGTGAAGCCACCGAATGCACGGCGTTGATGAAAGAGGTGGGGATGAATGCCATACGCCTGCGCGTGTGGGTGGAAAACCCGGCCGAAAACCCTGACGGCTGGAACACGCTGCCCGATGTGCTTGAAAAGGCAAAGCGGGTCCGCGACCAGGGCATGAGGCTCATGGTAGATTTCCATTACAGTGACAACTGGGCCGACCCCGGCCAGCAGCGCGTGCCTTCCGCATGGTCTTCATACACCACGGCAGAGCAGCGCGTAGCAGCGGTGAAGAGGCACACCACTGAAGTCCTTTCCGAACTGAAGCGGCACGGCATCGACGTGGAATGGGTGCAGGTTGGCAACGAAACCAAAAACGGCATGCTGTGGGACTGGGGCGCAGGAAGCGGCTCCATGGGAACTTACGCAGCCTTCTCGAATGCCGGCTATGACGCTGTAAAGAGTGTCTATCCCGATGCAAAGGTAATCGTACACCTTGAAAACGGCTGGGACTTGTGGTCGTTCCAGGACTTCTTCCGCAGACTTAGGGACAATGGAGGGAAGTTTGACATGATTGGCATGTCATATTACCCATACTGGTACAACAATCTGAAAGACAATGCCAATTGGCCGAAAGCCAATGAAGCGGTGGCCTACAACATCCGCGAACTGTCAAAGGAGTTCGGCGTGGACTGCATGATTGTCGAAATCGGGTACGAACGCAGCCAGCCGGCCGAATCGCGCAAGTTCCTCACAGACATGTTCAAGAAGGCGCTCAAAGAGACCGACGGGCATTGTGCCGGAATATTCTATTGGGAGCCGGAGGCTTTCGACTATGTGAACGGCGCCATGACTGACGACGCACGCCCTTCGGAAGCTCTGATACCTTTCGGCGCATACAAGACATACTGATTATAACAAGCTCTTAATACGTTGACACACAGTGTGTAACGCAGCGAGTTAGTATCTTCTATTTATTTTAATAACTAAAAACAAAAGTATGATGAAAAAGCAGAATTTCCTTGTGCTTGCATTGATGGCTCTTGCAGCAACAGGGTGTGACACCGAGAGCGACGGTGTGCAGAATGAGAGTGGCAAGGTGCCCTTGCAGCTAAGGGGCAACATTACAGCAAGTGTAACGGTGGCCACCAGGGCTACCGAGACGGCGTGGGAGGCAGACGATGCCATTGGCGTGTACATGCTGTCAAAGGAAGGCGCAATAGCAGAGGGGGTTGACAACAGCAAGTACACCACTGCCGGCGACGGCGCTTTCAATGCCGTCCAGCCTTCCTATCTGCCTGAAGACGGGAGCAATGTTGATGTTGCGGCGTACTATCCTTATTCAGAGGCCGCAGCTGGCGGCAACGTTTCCATCGACATGGCAAACGCTCCGGTCGACCTGATGACAGCCAGTGCCACAGACCTGAGCAAGGCTTCGCCTGCGGCCAACCTCACCTTTTCCCACAGGTTCTCCAAGCTTCTGCTCAGGCTTGATGCCGGAGACACGGGTATTGATGTGTCGGCCATCTCGGCAACAGTCTTAAACCAGTCTGTCCGGGCCACCTATAATGTGCTGACCGGGAGCCTGTCCATCGCGGGCGACACCCCGAAGGGTGACATTGCCATGACAAGGGGGGACGGCACGCTCGAAGCAATCCTTCTGCCCAATGACGCCGTCAATGTGGCAGCCGATCGCACAGTGCAGTTTTATCTGGGTGACGGTCAGAGCTTCACTGCGACCATACCTGCCGCAACAGAGTTTGCCGGAGGGAACAAATATGTCTACAAGGTGCTGTTGCAAAATGCATCGGCAGCCAGGCCAAGCGTAGAACTGTCGAATGTCAGCATCTCTCCGTGGACAGAAACCGAGGTGGGAAATATCGAGGTTCCGGTCAGCCGGCAGGCCAAGGCTACGGTAAATATTGGCAACACTCCCCAAAACATGACCATAGATGGAACGAAGAAGGTTTACAGCTGGACCGGTGAGATTGCCGCCGGCGCCGAATTTAACTTCTCTCACGTGTCTGCCGCCGGGGAGGCTGCCCAGTACAGCCCGGCCGGCGACGCCGCCCCGGCTCTTCTCAACGACTACGAAGCGCCGCAAACGGCTGAAGTCACACCTGCCGGGACAGCGTCTGACAAGAAATGGACGGTAAAGACAACAGGCGTCTACACTGTGAGCCTGAACACAGAGACCAAAGAGGTGTCCCTGTTCCTCAATGTTGTGGCACAGGCTTACAACGACCAAACCTGGGGCGAGCAGCAGACCGTAAGGCTGGAAAGGACCGCTGCACCCGGTGTCTACCAGGCAGACCTCGAGCTGACAGGCAACAAGCAGTTCCGCCTGCTTGCAGGTACGGCAAAGACGGATGCCAACTGGGACAAGGGCTACCAGTACACTGAGAATGCGTGGCCCGGGTTCGGCACCAACAATTCGGACACGTTCACGCTGAAATATGCGGACTCAAGCCTCGGGAACTTCTGGACTGACAACTACCCCGGCAGCTACACGCTGACGCTCAATTCAACAGCGGAAGGACTGTCGCTCACAGTTGCAAAGAAAATGACAGAGTGAGGGTGAAAGGAATGTGTAAAACAACCTAGAACAATGAAATTGAAAAGAACAAAAGCTCTGCAAGTGGCGCTTGCGGTGTCAGCACTTTTCCTGCCGGGAACGGCGCTGGCACAGCGTGCGGCGCTCCTGCTTGACAAAAACTGGAAGTTCACAAGAGGTGATGTGCCCGGGGCCATGAACCCAAAATTTGATGACACCCGTTGGACAAGTGTCTCAGTTCCCCACGACTGGGCTATCACCGGTCCCTTTGACCGCAGCAATGACTTGCAGGTTGTTGCGGTGACACAGAATATGGAGAAGAAAGCGTCCGAGAAGACCGGGCGCGCCGGCGGACTGCCCTATATCGGCGTCGGTTGGTACCGTACGCAGTTTGACGTTGGCGCAGGAAAGCAGGCGGCCCTTGTGTTTGACGGGGCGATGAGCGAGGCCCGTGTCTACGTCAACGGCAAGGAGGCATGCTTCTGGCCCTATGGCTACAATTCGTTTCACTGCGATGTCACGCCCTACCTGAATGCCGACGGCAAGAACAACACGCTTGCCGTGCGCCTGGAAAACAGGGAGCAGTCGGCCCGCTGGTATCCCGGCGCCGGACTGTACAGAAATGTGCATGTTGTGACAACCGACAAGGTGCATGTCCCTGTGTGGGGGACACAGCTCACCACGCCGCACGTGTCTGCCGGATACGCTTCGGTGTGCCTCCGTACCGAGGTGGCCAGTGCCGGTGAGCTTGACATCCGTGTAGTGACGGAAATCCTGTCGCCGGAGGGGAAGGTCGTGGCCGTCAAAGACAACACCCGGAAAATCAGCCACGGGCAGCCATTCGAGCAGAACTTCATCGTAGAGTCTCCGGCATTGTGGTCTCCAGAAACGCCGCATCTGTACAAGGCCTGCTCCAAGATATACGCGGAAGGCCGTGTCGTCGACGAGTACACCACCCGCTTTGGCATACGCAGCATAGAGTATGTGGCAGACAAAGGCTTCTTCCTCAACGGGAAGCACCGCAAGTTCCAGGGGGTGTGCAACCATCATGACCTCGGCCCGCTGGGCGCGGCGGTGAACACAGCGGCCCTTCGCCGCCAGCTTGCACTGCTGAAGGACATGGGGTGTGACGCCATTCGCACCTCGCACAACATGCCGGCCCCTGAACTGGTGGAGCTTTGCGATGAAATGGGATTCATGATGATGGTGGAGTCGTTTGACGAATGGGACATAGCCAAGTGCAAGAACGGCTACCACCGCTTCTTCAACGAGTGGGCCGAGCGCGACATGGTGAACATGCTGCGCCACTACCGCAACAATCCAAGTGTGGTCATGTGGAGCATCGGAAACGAGGTGCCCACACAATGGGGCGTTGAAGGCTACAAGGTGGCCACCTTCTTGCAGGACATCTGCCACCGTGAAGACCCCACGCGCCCCGTGACCTGCGGCATGGACCAGCTGCCGCGAGTCTTGGAAAACGGCTTCGCTGCCATGCTGGACATCCCGGGGCTGAACTATCGCGTTCCGCGCTACACACAGGCCTACAAGGCTCTTCCGCAAAACCTCGTGCTCGGTTCCGAGACGGCGTCGACCATCAGCTCGCGCGGCGTTTACAAGTTCCCCGTGGAGAAGCGGGCCGGTGCAACCTACGACGACCATCAGTGCTCGGCCTATGATGTGGAATACTGCTCTTGGTCTAACCTGCCTGATGAAGACTTTGCCCTGGCCGACGACTACGACTGGACGATAGGCCAGTTTGTGTGGACCGGCTTTGACTATCTTGGAGAGCCAACCCCTTATGACACGGATGCTTGGCCTAACCACAGCTCCATGTTTGGAATCATAGACTTGGCGAGCCTGCCCAAGGACCGCTATTATCTGTATCGCAGCGTGTGGAACAGGCGGGCAAAGACCCTGCATGTGCTTCCGCATTGGACGTGGCCCGGCAGGGAGGGGAAGAACACGCCTGTCTTTGTTTACACAAGCTATCCTGAAGCCGAACTCTTCATTAACGGCAAAAGTTACGGCAAGCAGCGCAAGCTGACCGCGCAGGAGAGCAAGGCACTCGAGAAGAAAGACCCGCTGGCCTTGCAGCGCCGCTACCGGCTGATGTGGATGGATGTGCCCTATGAGGCCGGCGAGCTGAAGGTCGTGGCTTATGATTCGGCCGGCAAGCCGGCGGAAGAGCGAACTGTACGCACAGCCGGCAAGCCCCATCACCTGGAACTGGTGGCAGACCGCAGCAGGCTTGCCGCCGACGGAAAGGACCTGGCTTATGTCACGGTGCGCGTGGTCGACAAGGACGGAAATCTCTGCCCGTCAGACAGCCGCCTCGTCTCTTTCTCCGTGAAGGGCGCCGGCAGTTACCGTGCGGCGGCCAATGGCGACCCCACCTGCCTGGACCTTTTCCACCTGCCCAAGATGCCGGCCTTCAGCGGACAGCTTACCGCTTTGGTGCAGAGCGCGGGGCGCAGTGGCAAGATTGTTCTCGAGGCCCGGGCCAAAGGTGTGAAATCTGGCAAAGTCATCCTGTCGGCAGAGTGATTCGGCTGGCGATATGGCACGTTTCGGCCTGGCGGCCGGCTTGGGGCAGCCCCAAGCCAAAAGGGCGGTTTGGGGTGAAAACGCGCAAGCACGGGCGCAAACGCACTGTCTTGCACTGCGAAACAGGCCTTTCCAGACTGCGAAACAGCCTGTTTTAGCACGCGAAACAGGCTTTCTTGGGCTGCAAAACGAACCGTCTTGCAGTGCGATGCGGGCCGAATGGCAGTCTGAAAGCGGCCTTCTGGAAGCGTGTGCGCCATGGGCTTGTTGGCGTGTCCTGCCACTTTTTGCGCCCTGCGGGAAAACAGAAAATCCTGATTTCGCTTGGAAATCAGGATTTTTCTGTCTGTTGCTTTTCTTCCGGGTGGTGCCACCAGGAATCGAACCGGGGACACAAGGATTTTCAGTCCTTTGCTCTACCAACTGAGCTATGGCACCAGTGCCTTTTCTGTTGTTTGCGGATGCAAAGGTAGATGTTTTTTGTCAGACACGCAACTTTTTCTGGTGAAAAACGCACGTCTTTCAGAATTTTGCAGTAACTTTGCACTCGCTTAACCGGCACGGGATGTAGCGCAGTTGGTAGCGCACTACGTTCGGGACGTAGGGGTCGGGCGTTCGAGTCGCCTCATCCCGACAAAAGGCGGCAGACTATCGGATGATGTCTGCCGCCTTTTCCGTCGTGCCGGGCGTGTGCCTGGCGCCCTACTTTTCGCCGAAGCACAGGTCACCGGCGTCGCCGAAGCCCGGAACGATGTACTTGTGCTCGTTCATGCCCGGGTCGATCGCGGCGCACCATATCGTTGTGCGGTCGCCGGGGAAGGTGCGCCCGATGTGGCCGATGCCCTCGGGGGTGGCGATGACGCAGGCCACCTCGATGCGCCCGGGCAGCCCCTTTTCCAGGAAGGCCTTGCAGCCCAGCTCCATGCTGCCGCCGGTGGCCAGCATGGGGTCGGCGATGATGAGCGTCTTGCCTGTGAGCTCCGGCGTGGCCAGGTACTCCACGTGGATGCCCACCTCTGTGTGGCCGGCGTCGGTGTAGGTGCGGTAGGCGCTCACAAAGGCGTTGTCGGCATGGTCGAACACGTTGAGAAAGCCCTGGTGGAAGGGCAGTCCGGCGCGGAAGATGGTGCCCAGCACCACCTCGTCGGCGGGCACCTGCACCTGCGCGGTGCCCAGCGGGGTGGTCACCTCGCGCCGCTTGTAGCTGAACGTGCGGCTGATCTCGTAGGCCATCATCTCGCCGATGCGCCTGATGTTGTTGCGGAACACCAGGCGGTTGCGCTGGTAGTCCTTGTCGCGGATCTCTGCCAGATACTGGTTCAGTATCGAGTTGCTTTCAGAGAGGTTGTGAATTTCCATTGTTGTCGTTGATAGTTCTGTCTATATCTTTTTCGTTCCCATGCGGGCCTCCACCACGTTGATCACGTAGTCGCCCAGCTTCTCGCACTCGCTGATGATGTCCATGTACATCGTCCCCATGGCGTAGGTGTAGGCGTGGGCGTTGATGTCGTTGATGTTCTGGTTCTTGAGCTGCGTGCGGTAGTTGTTGATTTCGTTCTCGATGTTGAACGAGCGGTTGGTGTCGAAGCTGGTCTTGCGCCCGGCCAGCAGCACGTTCATCTGCGTGAGGCTGTCGTCGGTGAGCTCGAACATCTGGTGGATGTGCTCGTACTGCTTTTCGGTGAAGTCCTCCTTGTTGGCCATCTTGCGGTTGATGGTCCTCGCGATGTTGTAGCAGCTGTCGCCGATGCTCTCGATTTCCGTTATCTCGCGGAGCATGGCGCGGATCTTGGCCTTGGTGTCATCGCTCAGGTGGGCGTCGCTCACCATGTTGAGGTACTTCGCAATCTCGATCTCCATCGAGTCGCTGATGTTCTCGTACTTCTCTATCCGCGCGTAGAGCTTGGCGAACTCGCTCTCGTTCTTCAGCGTGAGCAGCTCGCGCACGAAGCCGAACATCCGCTGTATGCGCTCGGCGAACGAGGTGATTTCCTTCTGTGCCTCGAGCACGGATATTTCAGGTGTCTTCATGATGGTGTTGCCGCCGATATAGCGAAGGCGGAACTCCTCCTCCTCCTCGTTGCTGCTTGGCTTCACGATGTAGCACACCAGCTTCTCTATCTGCGGGATGAACCAGATGAGCACGAGCGTGTTGGTCACGTTGAAGCAGGTGTGGAAGGCGGCCAGCACGATGGGCAGCTTGGCCGCCATCTGGCTCTGCGTGAGCGTGTGGCCGGCGGGGTCGTAGCCCACGAGCGAGCACACCATGTTGACAAAGGGGTAGAACAGGCAGAGCACCCACAGCACGCCGATGACGTTGAACACCAGGTGGGCCATGGCGGCGCGGCGCGCCTGCGCGTTGGCGCCCAGCGCAGCGAGGTTGGCCGTGGCCGTGGTGCCGATGTTCTCGCCCATCACCAGCGCGATGCCCAGGTAGATGGGCAGCACGCCCGAGGAGCAGAGCATGATGGTGATGGCCATCACGGCGGCCGACGACTGCACGATGCAGGTGATCAGCGTGCCGATGGTGAGGAAGATGATGATGGTGACGTGGCTCTTGGTGTCAAAGGAGCTGAAGAACTCAATGACAGCCGAGTTGTGCTCGAGATCAAGCTCCGCGCCGGCCGAGCTGAGCAGCACGAGCGAGAAGAAGAGAAACGCGATGCCGAAAAGGAAGTCGCCGAGGTAGCGCTTGCTCTTTGAGTAGATGAGCATGATGCCGACGAAGAAGGCCGGGTAGACCACGCAGGTCAGGTCGACATTGTAGCCCAGGCTCATGATCCAGGCCGTCAGCGTCGTGCCGATGTTCGCCCCCATCACCACGGAGATGGCCTGTGACAGGGTGAGCAGCCCGGCGTTGACAAACGAGACCGTCATTACCGTGGTGGCCGACGATGACTGCACGGCGCAGGTGACAAACATCCCGGTGAGCATCCCGGTGAAGCGGTTGGTGGTCATCGCGCCAAGGACGTGTCGCAACTGCGCGCCGGCCATCTTCTGGAGGGCTTCGCTCATCGCCTTCATGCCGTAGATAAGCAGGGCGAGCGAGCCGATAATCTTGAAAAATATCAGTATCGACATATAGTGAAATGTGAGTGTGCTGTCGGAGCGAGTGCTACATTCGCGTTGCAAAAATAGTAAAATTAAACTAAAAACTGTGCAAGACGGCCCGTTTTTTGTGCGGAACGCCCCTTTGTCACGTTGCGCGCCACACCTATTTTTGTACCCTTTTTATTTTGTTTTGTCTGCCGTTTGCGCTATCTTTGCAGCTCCAAAACGTACTAAATCAGAGCTTATGTCTTATTTATTCTCATCAGAGTCTGTGTCAGAGGGCCATCCCGACAAGGTGGCCGACCAGATTAGCGACGCCATTCTCGACCAGTTCCTGGCCTACGACAGCAAGGCCCGCGTGGCCTGCGAGACCTTTGTGACCACGGGCCAGGTTGTGATTATGGGCGAGGTGCGCAGCGATGTGTACATTGACCTGCAGACCATAGCCCGCAACACCATCAAGAAGATAGGCTACACCAAGGCCGAGTACCAGTTCGACGGCGACTCCTGCGGCGTGCTGACCGCCATCCACGAGCAGAGCGATGACATCAAGCGCGGCGTCGACCGCGACAGCAGCAAGGCTGCCGCCAACGAGGAGATGCAGGGAGCCGGCGACCAGGGCATGATGTTCGGCTACGCCACCAGCGAGACGGAGAACTACATGCCCGTGTCGCTTGACCTCGCCCACATGCTGGTGCGCACCCTCGCCGACATCCGCCGCGAGGGGAGGGAGATGACCTACCTGCGCCCCGACGCCAAGAGCCAGGTCACCGTGCAGTACAGCGACGGCGGCGTGCCCGAGCGCATTGACACCATCGTGGTGTCAACGCAGCACGACGACTTCGACACCGACGAGAACATGCAGCGCCGCATCCGCGAGGACGTGCTCGACATACTCATCCCCCGCGTGAAGCGGCAGATACACTCTGACAAGGTGCTCGCCCTCTTTGGCGACGACATCAAGTACTATGTGAACCCCACGGGCAAGTTCGTCATCGGCGGGCCCCACGGCGACACCGGCCTCACCGGGCGGAAGATCATCGTCGACACCTACGGCGGCAAGGGCGCGCACGGCGGCGGGGCCTTCAGCGGCAAGGACTCCAGCAAGGTGGACCGCTCGGGAGCCTACGCCGCGCGCCACATCGCCAAGAACATGGTGGCTGCCGGCGTGGCCGACGAGATGCTGGTCCAGGTGAGCTATGCCATCGGCGTGGCCAAGCCCATGAACATCTACGTGAACACCTACGGCCGCAGCCGCGTGAAGATGAGCGACGGAGAGATAGCCCGCAAGATCGAGGAACTCTTCGACCTGAGGCCCAAGGCCATCGAGCGCGCGCTCAAGCTGCGCCAGCCCATGTATCTCGAGACAGCCGCCTACGGCCACATGGGGCGCAAGCCATGCGTGGTCACCAAGACCTTCAGCAGCCACTACCACCACACGAAGAAGGTTGACGTGGAGCTCTTCACCTGGGAGAAGCTCGACCGCGTGGACGAAATCAAGGAAGTGTTCGGACTGTAACCCTCATCCGGGATGCTTCAGGACAGTGTCATCAGCGAGCCGGTTGCAGTGCCTGAGGAGGCGGTGCAACCGGCCGCTGCGCATGAGCCGACCCCCTACGAGGTCATCAACGCCCTGCCGGCCGACGCCACCCCCGCCCAGCAGGACTCCGCCATCCAGGCCGTCTTCCACCCCCGCACGGTCAATTACAGCGACCGCCCGGACACCCTCCACCTGCCCGGGCACGACATAGGCCGCAGCGTGTTCAGCGCCGACCTGCCCACCTACTACCGCGAGAGCTTCTTCTCGGCCGACACCCTGTTCCACCCCGAGCTCAAGGGCGGACGCTACGGCATGGCCGGCGACCCGGTGCCCTACACCCTGCGCGGCGACAATGTCGTCTCGCTCATCTTCATCGTCAGCTTCATCCTCGGCCTCGTGGCCTTCAGGATGTCAAGCGGCTTCATCTACCGCCAGGCCAAGGACTTCTTCTACGTGTCCCACTCGGGCCCCACGTTCGCCAGCGAGACCTCCAGCGAGGTGCGCTTCCAGTTCTTCCTCGTGGTCGTCGGCGCCTTCATGCTCTCCATCTTCCTCTACCTTTACGCCCTGTCCAGCGTGGGCGCCACGTTCGTGGTCAGCCAGTACCAGCTGATGGCCGTCTACCTGGCCGTGCTCTTCGGCTACATCGTGCTCAAGTATGTGGGCTGCACCGTTGTCGACAGCGTGTTCTTCGGCCGCCGCAGCCACCTGGCGTGGGTCAAGTCCCAGCTTTTCGTGCTGGCCGTCTGCGGCGTGCTGGTGGCCCCCGTCGTTCTTCTCCAGGTGTTCTTCGACCTCGCTGTCCAAAAGGCGGCCATCGGTCTGCTGGCCATCTTCGTTTTGTCCAAAATCCTGCTGTTTTACAAGTGCTTTGCCATCTTTTCCGGCCGAATCGGCGCTTTTTTGCAAATATTTTTGTACTTTTGTGCCCTTGAAATTGTCCCCCCGGTCACGCTATGGGGGTGTTTGCTCTGGATAAGCAACTGTTTGAAAGTAAATTATTGAGCCGAAAAATGATTAAGAAGATTTTGGTTTCGCAGCCGAAACCTACGAGCGAGAAATCGCCGTATTACGACATTGCCGAGAAATGTGACGTGGAATTTGTCTTCAGGCCGTTTATCAAGGTCGAGGGGCTGTCGCCAAAGGAGTTCCGCCAGCAAAAGATAAACATCCTCGATTTTACCGCCGTAGTGTTCACCTCACGCCATGCCATTGACAATTTCTTCCTCCTGGCCAAGGAGATGCGCGTGACCATCCCCGAGGACATGAAATACTTCTGTGTCACGGAGACCATCGCCCTTTACATCCAGAAATACGTGCAGTACCGCAAGCGCAAGGTGTTCTTCGGCTCGACCGGCAAGATAGACGACCTGCTGCCCACCATGGTGAAGCACAAGGGCGAGCGCTACCTCGTGCCGATGAGCGACGTTCACAACGACACGGTGAAATCGCTGCTCGACTCCAAGAAGCTCCGGCACACCGAGTGCGTGATGTACCGCACGGTGAGCAACGACTTCACGCCCGACGAGGTGAAGAACTTCGACTACGACATGCTCGTGTTCTTCAGTCCCTCGGGTGTCAACTCGCTCATCAAGAACTTCCCCTCGTTCAGCCAGGGCGACCTGGCCATCGCCACCTTCGGCCCCGCCACGGCAAAGGCCGTCAGGGACGCCGGACTGCGCCTTGACCTTGAGGCCCCTACGGCCAAGTATCCCTCGATGACCGGCGCGCTGCTCCACTACCTTCTGGAGCACAGCGACGACTAAGCCGCCTCCGGCCCTCGCGGCCTCAGCCAGCCGTCTTACGTGCGCGCCCAGCAAAATATTCCATGCAAACAGTCACTCCCACATTCAGCAAGAAGGAGCGCGTGGCCAGCCGCAAGCTGATGGACACGCTCTTCCGCCCCGGCAACAGCAAGTCGATGGTGGCCTACCCGCTGCGTGTGGTCTACCGCTGCCAGGGCAGGGCAGAGGGCGATCCGCCTGTACAGGTGCTGCTCAGCGTGTCCAAGCGCCACTTCAAGCGTGCCGTCGACCGCAACAGGGTGAAGCGCCAGCTGCGCGAGGCCTACCGCCACAGCAAGCGCCTTGTGTGGGAGCCGCTGGCCGGCCGCGAGGGCGAGGCCCTTGTGCTGGCGTTCATCTGGCTGTCCGACGAGCTGAAGCCGTCGGCCACCGTGGCCGACAGCATGGCGCGCCTGCTCACCCGGGTGGCCGAAAGGGTGCAGCGATGACCGGGCTTCGCGGAGCGTCCCGGCACCGGCGCCGCTTGCGCCCGGCAGCCTTTCTGGGCCATGGCATCGCCCTGCTGCTCTGCCTGCCCATCGTCTTTTACCAGCGGTGCGTGTCACCGTTCACCCCGCCCTCGTGCCGTTTCACGCCCACCTGCTCCGAGTATGCGCGGCAGGCACTGCTCAGGCACGGACCCGTCAAGGGCCTCTGGCTCGCCCTGAGGCGGCTGCTCAGGTGCCACCCCTGGGGCGGAAGCGGCTGCGACCCGGTGCCATAGCGAGTGGGGCGTGCCACTGTGAAGACTGGAGAAAACAACATTACTAATAACGGAAAGTCCCCTCTTACCGTTCAGAAGAAACGGAATAGCGAGAAACAGCGAGGGTGGGAGGGAGCCTTTTAACACTTTCATGACATGACAAAGAACTTTGTAGAAGAACTGAAATGGCGCGGAATGCTCGCCCAGATGATGCCCGGCACCGAGGAGCTCCTGCAGAAGGAGATGGTCACAGCCTACCTGGGCACCGACCCCACGGCCGACTCCCTGCACATCGGCCACCTGTGCGGCATCATGATGCTGCGCCACCTGCAGCGCTGCGGCCACAAGCCCATCATCCTTGTGGGCGGCGCCACCGGCATGATCGGCGACCCCTCGGGCAAGAGCCAGGAGCGCAACCTGCTCAACGACGAGACCCTGCGCCACAACCAGGAGTGCATCAAGCGGCAGGTGGCCAGGTTCCTCGACTTCGACGGCACCGGGCCCAACGCCGCCGAGATGGTGAACAACTACGACTGGATGAAGAACTTCACCTTCCTTGACTTTGCGCGCGAGGTGGGCAAGCACATCACCGTGAACTACATGATGGCCAAGGACAGCGTGCAGCAGCGGCTCAACGGCACCGCACGCGACGGACTCTCGTTCACCGAGTTCACCTACCAGCTCCTGCAGGGCTACGACTTCCTCTACCTCTACCGGCACAAGGGCTGCAAGCTGCAGCTCGGCGGCAACGACCAGTGGGGCAACATGACCACCGGCACCGAGCTTATCCGCCGCACCCTGGGCAACGAGGCCGAGAGCTACGCCCTCACCTGCCCGCTCATCACCAAGGCCGACGGCAAGAAGTTTGGCAAGACCGAGAGCGGCAACATCTGGCTCGACCCCAAGCGCACCACACCCTACAAGTTCTACCAGTTCTGGCTCAACGTGAGCGACGACGATGCCGAACGCTACATCAAGATTTTCACCTCGCTCGACAGGGAGGTCATCGAGGCCCTTGCAGAGGAGCACAGGCAGGACCCCGGACGCCGCGTGCTGCAGAAGCGGCTGGCCGAGGAGGTCACCGTGATGGTCCACTCGCGCGAGGCGCTCGACATGGCCATCGAGGCCAGCAACATCCTCTTTGGCAAGTCGACCAGGGAGAGCCTGCTCAAGCTTGACGAGCAGACGCTGCTCGACATCTTCGAGGGCGTACCCCGGTTTGACATCACCGCCGACCAGCTTGGCCGGCCCGCCGTGGAGCTGTTCACCCAGGCTGCCCCCGTGTTCGCCAGCAAGGGCGAGATGCGCAAGCTCGTCCAGGGCGGAGGCGTGTCGCTCAACAAGGAGAAGCTCGGCGCCTTCGACCGCCCCGTAACCGCTGACGACCTGATTGACTGCAAGTACCTGCTGCTGCAGCGCGGCAAGAAGAACTACTACCTCATAACCGTGAAGTGAGCCTGCGGACGCACTGCCGTGCGTCCGCAGGCCCTGTGCGTCGGAGTGCCGGCATGATGCCTGTTGGATGCCGTGTGGCCCGCGGCCGTCATTCAGTCTGCCGCCGGCAATCCGTGGCAATGTCACAGCCCTGCTGGCACTCTCGCCGCGCGACATCTGGGTGGACACCTACCAGAACGGACTCTGCCGCTGGAACCCCCACACCAACTTTGCGCTGTGGTTCCAGCCACAGATGGGACGTGTGCCGCCCCGTAACCGCAGAGTACAAACCAATAACTAACCGTGTGAAACAACTGTTAACCCTGTTTTTGCTGCTGGCCGCAGGTGTCTCGGCCAACGCCGCTTTCAAGCCGGTTAACCTCAAGGTCAACGGACTGACAGCCCCGCTGGGCATTGATACCAGTGTGCCCACTTTCAGTTGGGAGACCCGCAGCGACGAGCGCGGCTTCACCCAGTCGGCTTACCAACTCACTGTGCGCACTGCCTCGGGCGCTCCCGTGTGGCGTTCGGGCAAGGTGGCCTCTGTCCGTCAGAACCAGGTTCGCTACGAAGGCTCGCCCCTGCAGCCGCACACCACTTACGAGTGGAACCTCACCGTGTATGGCAGTGATGGCCAGGCGTCGGCCACCGCCACCGCAACCTTTGGCACGGCCTTTCTGAATGGCGCCGAATGGACGGCACAGTGGGTTGCTGCGCCCAAGGGTGCCAATGCACGTGTGGACATACCCCTTGGCGTGAGTTGCCGCTACGTGAAACTGGATGTCACCAAACTCGGACTGCCCGCTTCCACCGATACCAGGTACTATTTCCTGCAGCTGGCCGAGATGGAGATTCATTGCGGCGGCCAGAATGTGGCGCGCCAGGCCACTGTCACTGCCAGCGACACTTGGACGGTGGGCGGATGGGACCTGCGCTACCTCACAGACGGGGTTGTCGGGGGCAGCGCCCTGGGCTACACCACCCACCAGTTTGCCTCCCCCAACAGGCACGTCTGGGTGGTGGCCGACCTCGGAAAGGAGATGACCGTTGACCGCCTTGTGCTCTACCCGCGGCAGGATGACAAGGCCAAGAGCGGTAACGTGGCTGCCAATTTCCCCTCGTCCTACACTGTGCAGACCGCAGGGGCGGGCGGCAGCTACACCGTGGCCCACACCGTGACCGACGGCGAGGCGCCGGCGTTTGCCGACAACAGCGTGCGCGTGCCCTACTTTGGCCGCAACTTCACCCTGGCTCCGGGCAAGACCGCGAGCCGCGCCCGCCTCTACGCCTCGGGGCTTGGCGTGTTCACCATGACCCTCAACGGCCAGCCTGTCACTGACAATGTGCTTGAGCCGGGCGAGAGCGAGTACGAGAAGAGTGTGCTCTATTCAACCTATGATGTGACCCCGCTGCTGCGCCAGGGGGCCAACACCGTCATTGCCCGGCTGGCTGGCGGCATCTTCAATGTTGACCGCCTGGACGGCCGCTATTCAAAGGGCGAGATTCGCAACAGTGGCACCAAGGCGCTCAGGGCCGAGCTGCACATTGACTATGACGACGGCAGCCGTGAGGTGGTGGCAACCGACGGCCGCTGGCGCACAGCCCCGTCGCCCACGCTGGGCAGCAACTGGTGGGGCGGCGAAGACTATGACGCGCGCCAGGCCATCGCGGGCGTAGGCGGCACCTTCTTCGATGTGAGCGCGTGGAACCCAGTCGAGACTGTGCCCTCTCCAACCTTTGCCAGCAGCCAGGCCGCGGGCTTTGGCCGGCTCAGGGCGCGCGGCTACGAACCCCTGCGCGTGGTGGAGCGGTGGAAGGCCGTTGACGTGAAGTGTGTGTATAGCGGCGGCTACCGTCTGTATGTGGTCGACTTCGGCCGGAACTTCGCCGGCCAGTACCGCTTCCGCCTCAAGGGCAAGGCCGGGCAGACCATCACCCTGAGAGAGGGGGAGAGCCTGAACGCCGATGGCTCGGTGTTTATGCAGAACTATTACACCGGACCCGCCGACACCTATGATACCTACACCTTTGCCGGGACCGATGGTGGCGAGGAGTGGGGCCCCGAGTTCATGTACCACGGTTTCCGCTACCTTCAGATTATCGGACTTGAAGAGGCTCCGTCGCCCGAGGACTTCACCGCCCTGCGCATCCGCAGCAACATGGACCAGGTGGGGGCCTTCGCCACTTCGAACCGCCTGCTCAACGACATTCACACCATCTGCCGTGACGCCATTCAGAGCCAGCTCTACAACACGGTAACCGACTGTCCGCAGCGCGAGAAGCTGGGATGGCTCGACGTGCCCAACGTGATGTACAACTCGCTGGCCTACAACTACGACATGGAAAACTTCTTCCAAAAGGTGGTGCTCGACTGCTTTGATGCCCAATATGCCGACAACGGCCGCGTGCCCAGCACCGTGCCCCACTTCATGTCCGTGTACGACGATGACCCCAACTGGGGCGGGGCGGCCATTCTTGTGCCCTACCGCTCGTGGCGCCGGTATGGCGACCGTACCACCATCGCTGCCTATTATCCGCAGATGAAGCGGCTCATGGACTATTACACTTCCAAGACGCAGGGCGACATCATGCCGGGCAGCTCGTACAGCGTGCTCAGTGACTGGGGGCAGGAGACCGCCGGAGTGAGTCCGCTTGTGCCTGGCGAGTTTACCATCACCACCACCTACTATTACTTGCTGCGTGCCATGGCTGAGATGGCCACCGAACTGGGCCACGGCGATCACGCCAAGGCTTTCAGCGCACAGGCCGAGAGAACGCGCCGCGCCTTCAACGCCCGCTACTTCAAGGACGGCGTTTATGCCTTGGGACGGCAGTCTGAGCTGGCCATGCCACTCTATTACGGACTGGTTGACCCCGGCCAGGAGGCAGCTGTGGCCGCCCGGCTGGCCGAGCGGGTGAAGAGCGACAACTACAAGATTAAGACGGGGGAGATTGCCCTCATGCCCCTGTTCATGTCACTGGCACGCTATGGCTACAACGACATTGTCTACCGGATGGCCAACCAGACCGACTGTCCCAGCTATGGCTATTGGGTAGAGCAGGGCTATACCACCACACCCGAATATTGGGACGTGGGGGCCTTCTCGCAGAACCATTGCATGATGGACCATATCGAGGAGTGGTTCTTCTCGCAGCTGGGTGGCATCACCAATGCCGGCTTTGGCTGTGACACCGTGAGCATCGCTCCGTGGCTGCCGGCCGACATGAGCCATGCCGATGTGTCTACACGCACCATCTATGGCACCGTGCGCTGTGCCTGGGAGCGCGGCGAGGGGCAGGCCGTCACCTACACCATCGAGGTGCCGGCCAACAGTGTGGCGCGGGTCACCCTCCCCTGTGCCACCGGCCACGGTGTGGCCGAGGGCGGACGGCCGTTGGTGGCCGGTCAGGATGGCGTACTCTCGGTAGAAACAGGCGGCGGCAAAGCCTTGCTCACCCTTGGCTCGGGGGCATATACCCTGTGCGTTGGCCCAGCGGTGCCCACCGCTGTGGCTGACGCCCACGCGGGCACTGAACGCTTGCTCACGCAGGCAGCCCGTCTCTACTCCCCAGGAGGCCGTCCGCTTGCGACCCCGCGCACCGGCCTTTGTCTGTCCAAAGGCGCCAAGTTTGTCATGCGAAAATAGCTTCCCGAAATTTGCAAGTGACGAAAACAGGTAGAAAAATTTGGCAGTCAGCCAAATCTTTTCTACCTTTGCACTGCAAAATTCATGCTTTGGACCATGGTGTAATGGTAACACTACAGGTTTTGGTTCTGTCATTATGGGTTCGAGTCCCGTTGGTCCAACATACTGTCAGAGTGCAGTTATCATAGCTGGTGATTGCACTCTTTTTGTTTTTTCGTCACTTTGTGAACTTGAAACCCTAAAACTATGTAAATATGAAAAGATTAAAAGAAATCGGATTGCTCTTTGTCGCAATCCCCCTGTTAAGCAGTTGCCAGATTTACAGCGTAATTAAAGACGCCACTGACCGTGAAGAGGGACGTGTTGTGATGAAAGACGGCACTGAATACGTTGGACGCGTGAAAATGCCGAAATGCAATACGAAAACAATTCGCATCAAAACGGTAAGCGGTGAAAAGCTCAAGCTAAAGAACACGGATATAGGCGTCCTCGGGGTGTGGAAAAAGACGCATACCGACAAATGCCACTATCTCGTGTGCTATCCCTATAAGACGAACAAGATGTTCTCTACCAAAAAGGAGAAAACCATTAAGCCGCAATGGATGGCCGTTGAGGCGCAGGGCGACCATGTGGAGTTCTATTGCTGCAGCTATAAATACAGTATTCCAAGAGACGGTACACTCATGATCACCAGCGTGCAGAATGGGAGTATTGTCTTTGTGGCGCGCAAGACAGGTGACGAGGTCGGACGTGTTATCGGCTATAAGGGCAGTGGGGCCAAGCACTGGCGCACCGAACTGATGAAGTATCTCGCAGACGACCCGGACTTGTGCAAGAAACTTGAAAGCAAGGAGATAGATTCTTCTGACTTGCAAAAGATAGCTGACCTATATAATCCCGTCAAGAAGTGAAGTCGAAAACTCTTTGGGCTTGCCTGCTGTTTCTCTGCATTGCGACCAAGGCTTTTGCCCAGGCCGGCTATACGCAAATTGAGTTGCAGGGCGGTTATGAACTGTTCCCGGACATGAGCAAGAAGTCTGGCGTGGCCTTGAACCTCGGCGCCCGCTATGCTTTTGATGAGAGATATTTCATCGCCGCCCTCTTGCACTGTGGCATTAACAACGGCAGTTATGAGGGAGAGTATGCCGGGGAGACTACGAGCCTCAAGCATACAATGCGTGAATATATGCTTGGGGTTGGCCCGGGAATATATCTTTATAACGGAACCGACCAATGGATATATGCCGACGTGCTTGTGGGCTATGGCTTCGGAGAGGAGCTGAAAGCTTCTGAAGACAGTAAAACCCGGTCGCTAAACGGTTTGGCAACGGCAGTCCAGATTGGCGCTGAACGCCAAACCAGTGCCGGGTGGATATTCGGAGCGAATTTGGGTGGATATCTTGTCGGGGGGAAAGTACGACCTGCTGTCTGCCTGAAGTGCGGAGCATTCTTCAATATTTTTTAACCCAAACCGGTCATTGGATTCGGTCCCGGGTTGCTGTTGATTCCGTGCAGCTTGCCACGTAAGTGTTGAAGGCATAGCGGGCTATGGCGAAACACTTTCGGCAGCAAGATGCCGGAAGAAACAGTGACAAGGGGCGGAAAGCTTGAATGCAAGTCCGGATTGCCGCCTTTTTGTATGTTGCCCGATTTGGGCTTGGCATAGGGGCATAAGCTCGTATCCGTAAGCCATGATGTTCTGGCAAGCAAGGGGATATGCTTCATTTGCATACCGGGTTGTCATGACGGGCATAAAAAGCGTGTCCGCGTCCTTTCTGGACGCGGACACGCTTGTGTGTCAGAGCCGCTTGCCGGGCTGTTCGGCGCCGGTCAGGCCTCTTCGGGGGTCTCTGCGATTTTCCTGCCCATGGTGAGGTAGGCAACCGGGGCGGCCACGAAGATGGACGACAGGGTGCCGAACACCACGCCGAGAATCATGGCGAACGAGAAGCTGCGGATGCTGTCACCGCCGAGGATGAAGATGCAGAGCAGCACAATCAGCGTAGTTACCGAGGTGTTCACGGTGCGCGCGAGCGTCTGGTTCAGCGAGCTGTTGAACAGTTTCTGAAGGTCTTTCTTGCCAAAGAGCTGGATGTTCTCGCGCACGCGGTCGAACACCACCACCTTGTCGTTGATGGAGTAGCCAATCACTGTAAGGATGGCGCCGATGAACGTCTGGTCAATCTCGAGCGTCATGGGCACGATGCCCCACAGTGCCGAGTAGCATCCTACGACAACCAGGGTGTCCAGTGCCAGCGCAACGATGGAGCCCACAGAGAAGGCCACGTTCTGGAAGCGCGCCAAGATGTAGAGGAAGATGGCCACAAGGGCGATAATCACGCTGATGATTGCCCCGTAGGTGATGTCCTTGGCCACCGATGGCCCTACCTTTGTGCTGCTGATGATAGAGCCTCCCTCGCGCACGTCGGGGTTCTTGAAGGCGTCTATGCTGGCCTGCGACACCAGTCCGGCTTTCTTCAGCGAGTTGTAGAGGATGGTCTCGGCCTTGTCGTCAACGGTCGGGTCGTTCGACTCGATGTCCCAGTTGGTCGACACGCGCACGGTCTTGCCGTCCGTTCCGAGGGCGATGACCGAGGTGTTGGCCACCTTGCCGGCGTTCTCGCCGATGGTGTTCACAAAGGCGTTGCTGAGCACGCCGCGCACCTCCTCGGCGGAAACCTCCCTGTCGAGTGTCACCACATAGTTGCGGCCGCCGGTGAAGTCGATGCTCTTGCTCAGGCCGCGCACGGCGAAGCAGATGATGAAGAGCACGGCTGCTGCGCCCCAGATGGCGAAGGTCTTGCGGTAGGTACCCATGAAGTCCACCTTGGTGTTCTGCAGCAGGTTGCGCGAGAATGCTGTGGTGAAGGTCAGGTTGAGCCACTTGTCCTTGCTCATGCGGTTCTCGTAAACCAGGCGGGTCAGATAGACGGCTGTGAAGAACGAGCAGCAGATACCGATAATCAGCGTGGTGGCGAAGCCGCGGATGGGGCCTGTTCCGAACACATACAGGATGATGCCGGTGATGAGTGAGGTCAGGTTGGAGTCGAAGATGGCCGAGAAGGCGTTGGAGTAACCCTTCTTCATGGCCTCCCTCACGTTGAGTCCGGCGCGGATTTCCTCCTTGGTGCGCTCGTAGATCAGCACGTTGGCGTCTACGGCCATACCGAGCGAGAGCACGATACCGGCGATGCCCGGCATGGTGAGCGCGGCCTGGAACGAGGTGAGGATGCCCAGCGTGAAGAACAGGTTGAACAGCAGGGCGATGTTAGCCATCATGCCCGGTATGAAGCCATAGAGCATCACCATATAGATCATCAGCAGGATGAAGGCCACAACGAACGACATCAGGCCCTGCTGGATGGACTGGGCGCCGAGCGTCGGGCCCACGACCTCCTCCTGCACGATGCGTGTCGGCGCCGGCATCTTGCCCGAGTTGAGCGTGTTGGCCAGGTCCTTGGTGTCCTCGATGGTGAAGTTGCCCGTTATCTGCGATTTGCCGCCGGCAATCTCTCCGTTCACGCGCGGCGCGCTGTACACGGCTCCGTCGAGCACGATGGCCACGGCGCGGCCGATGTTCATCTTGGTGAGCTGGGCCCAGCGGCGTGCGCCGTCGCTGTTCATCTGCATCGACACGCAGGGGTGGCCCATCTGGTCGAACTCGTCCTTGGCTGTGGTGACCACGTTGCCCTCAAGCGGTGCGCGGCCCGATGGCTCGGTCACCTTGATGGCGTGAAGCTCGAACACGTCGCCCTTGGACGATATTTCCGACGGCTTGGCGCTCCACAGCAGCTTGCAGTCTGCCGGCAGCACCTGCTTCGCAATGTCCGAATAGATAATCTTGTCAACGGCAGCGGTGTCGCGGGCCATGGCGTAGCCCACAAGGCTGAGGCTCTGTCCCTGAACGGGCTGGAATATGGAGAACAGGGGGTTCTGCCGCTTTACCAGCTCTGCATCGCTGTCCTTGGCGGCCTTGGCGGCCTTGCTTGCGGCCTTCTTGGCGCCGAGTGCGGCGGCCAGTCCCTTCTTGGCCGCCTCCTCCTTGGCCTCGCCGGCCTTCACCGTGTCGGCTGTTTCGGCCTTCACCGTGTCGGCCTTCTCGCCGCTGTTGGCATACTTCTGGTTGAGCTGTGCCAGCGCCGGCACAATCTCCTGGCTGTTATAGGTCTCCCAGAACTCGAGGTTCGCGCTTCCCTGGAGGAGCTTGCGCACGCGCTCTGGCTCCTTGATGCCGGGCATCTCGACCATGATACGGCCGTCGCGCCCTTCAAGTTTCTGGATATTGGGCTGCACAACGCCGAACTTGTCAATACGGTTGCGCACCACGAGGAACGAGTTGTCAACGGCCGACTGCACCTCCGCGCGGAGGGCGCGCTCCACCTCGCTGTCCGAGCTGTTCGTGCTCACCTTGCCTTTCATCTGCTGCGTGGCGAAAATCTCGGCCAGGCGGTGCCCCGGGGCGTTCTGCCTGTAGTGCTTGACAAACAGGGAGATGAAGTCAGACTGGCTGGTCTCCTCCTCCTTCTTGGCCTGTTCCATCGACTTGACGAAGGCGGCGTCCTTCTTGTGGTCGGCCAGCACAGCCACCACGTCGGGCACTGACACCTCGAGGATGACGTTCATGCCGCCCTTCAGGTCAAGGCCGAGGCCAATCTCCATCTCGCGGCACTGCTTCAGGGAGTACATGCCGAGATACACTTTCTCGTTCAAGATGGAATCCAGATACTCCTGGCCTGCCTGCCCGCCCATGGCGGCTGCCTTGCTTTCATAGTGGCGGGTGACAAACGAGAAGGACAGGTAGAATACGCAAACCAGCACGAGTGCCACTGCGATAAACTTAACAATTCCTTTGTTTTGCATTGTGTTACTGATATGATTTTTTAATTATTGTTTCCTTGTTCGGGCGATACCGCTTTCCCATATCGGCCATTTTAGCTTGCAAATATAGGTATTTTTTTTGGCACTGTGAAACATTACAGCTGTTTTTCTGTGTTTTTTGTGGGTTTGGAGACCATTTTGAGCCAGCAAAAGATGGGATAATGGTCTGACGCATCTATTTTGCTGTCTACCTTGCAGTTATAGGGTTTGAAGCGGGCGGAGCACATGATGTTGTCTATTCTCACGTAAAAGCCCTTCTGGTTGTAGGATATTCCCGGCCCGCGGCCGGTCTCGACAAAGCAGTCGGTGAGCCTTTCGGCCAGTGTGCGCCGGGTGTATGACAGGGGAATGTCGTTGAAGTCGCCGCACAGGATGGTGGGGTACTGCCGGTGGCGGTCAAGGTAGCGGGCCACGGCGTCGGCCTGCGGGGCGCGCAAGGCGGCTGCATGCGCCAGCTTGTCCAGCAGCAGGCGCGACTGTGCCTTGGCGGTGTCGCCCTCCACGTCGCCCTTGAGCATCTCCTTGTATTTCTCGCGGTCGGAAACCGACAGGTGGTTGCTCTCAAAGTGGTTGTTGACCACCAGCACGGTGTCGCGGCCCACCAGCAGATAGTAGGCCACGCTGCCGTTGGCGCGCGACGGGTAGGCGATGCGCTCCTTCCTGACGATGGGGAAGCGTGTGTAGATGCCTATGGCGTTGCTGTAATTGCCCGTTCTGAACTTCACGGTGTCGCTGTGGGCGTACAGGCTGTCCATTCGTGCCTTGATGCTGTGGTTGGTGGTGAGGTCTTCCTGGGTGCAGATGATGTCGGCGCCCGAGTCTTTGAAGTAGTCCACTATCATGTCGGAAGCGTCGTCATAGCGCGGCGCTCCGCTGTAGCCCTGCACATTGTACGAGAGCACCTTGATGGCTCCGGGCGGCGGCGCCTCTGCCGCGTTGACCGGGATGTAGACCCGCAGCGCGGGAAAAACCGCTGCATAGCCCGCCAGGGGGATGAGGGCGTAGCGGAGCTTGAACACCAGCCAGAACGCCAGGAACCCCATGTTGGCGAGCAGGAACACCGGGAATGCCAGTCCGGCGCAGGCCACCACCGGGTGGGCGGCTGGGTTCACGTGGTCAACATAGCCCACCGCCACCAGTATCAGTGCCGTGACCGTGCTGCCCCCGGCCACCATCCTGACGGTGAGTGCCTTGAGCTGTCTAATCATTGTTGCTGCTGTCGAAAAGCGTCTTCTTCTCCTCCTTGGTCAGACTGTCGTAGCCCGAGCGGCGTATCTTGTCGAGTATGCGGTCCACCTCCTCCTGGCTGGCTTTCTTGCGGGCGTTGTACTCCCAGTCTTTCTCCTTGGCGCCGCCCTGCTGCGCGTGCATGTGGGGGTTGCTGTGCCGGCTGCTGCGGCGCTCGAAGTTGCGCCTCATGCTGTCAAAGAACTGGCGCCCCGCGCTGCTGCCAAAGGTGTCTGACGGGTGGCGCTGCCAGTAGCGTATCATCAAGAAGGCGAAGAGCATGCCGCCAAGGTGGGCGGTGTGGGCCACGCCGTCGCCCGGCGAGGCGAGTGCCATGATGAGCTCGAGCGCCACGTAGAACGTGATGAACCACTTGGCCTTGATGGGGATGGGGATGGGGAAGATGAACATGCGCTCGTCGGGGAACAGCATGCCGAAGGCCAGCAGCACGCCGTAGACTGCGCCCGAGGCCCCGATGGTGGTCCAGCTGTTGAGCTCGGCCGAGTAGGCGTGGCCTATGTTCACGATGTCCGGCAGCCCGAGCGAGCCGCTCTCGGGCGAGATGATGAGCATGAACGAGACCAGCTGGGCAAGCTCCTGGGTGAGGCCGGCGCCCACGCCGCACGACAGGTAGAAGAAGAGGAACTTGCGCGGGCCCCAGCAGCGCTCAATCACGCTGCCGAACATCCACAGGGCGAACATGTTGAAGAACACGTGCTGGAAACTGCCGTGGAGGAACAGGTAGGTGAGCAGCTGGTAAAGGTGGAAGTCGCTGGCAAGGAAGAAGTGCAGGCCTCCCCATGCGTTGAGGTCAATCCCTCTTGACTCGAACAGCCAGGAGGCTATGAATAATAACACGTTGATGATGAGCAGGTTCTTTGTGACTGCCGGAATAATGCGCATATTTGCGGTCTCCTATGATGTGGGTTGAATAACGTTATCGGGGGCAAAATTACGAAAAATATCTGTCAAACGGCCTGTTTGCGGTCTCCGAGGGACTAAAATTCAACAAAAATCGCACTTTTTCTACTTTTTTATTTGCCGTCTTGATTGTTTGAACTATATTTGCCAATGCAAAGTGCCGATAAATTCACAGATTCACTAATATTTAAATCAAAAAGCGATTATGAACAAGACAGAATTGATTGAGAAGATTGCCGCCGGTTCGGGGCTGTCAAAGGCCGATGCCAAGAAGGCGCTTGACGCAACTGTTGGCGCCATCAAGGACGCCCTCGTTGCCGGTGACAAGATTGCCCTGGTAGGCTTTGGCACATTCAGCGTGAACGAGCGTCCCGCCCGTGAGGGTATCAACCCCGCCACCAAGGCGAAGATTCAGATTGCTGCCAAGAAGGTGGCCAAGTTCAAGGCCGGTGCTGAGCTTGAAGGCGCTCTGAACTGAACAGGCTGTGCATATGGCGGACTGTGAAGGCCGCTGCAGCTGTTTCTGAATCCCTCAGATAGGCTTTAGGCGCGTGGCAGCTCCTTGTCGGAGCTGGTGCGCGCCCTTTTTGTGTCCGGGCTGCCGTGCGCCGCCCCAGGCGGCGGCAAGGCCTTTTTATTCCAAACAGGTATCGGTCCGGTGGCCGGCCCGGACAAGTGAAAGCCCCCGCAGGCTCCGTTCTCACGGAAGTCTGCGGGGGCTTGCTGTCCAGGGTGTCGGGCGCCGGGGCACCTTCTCCCTTATTGCGGCTGCTTGCCTATGTAGGCCAGGATGCCGCCGTCAACATAGAGGATGTGGCCGTTGACAGCGTCTGAGGCGTGAGAGGCCAGGAACACTGCCGGGCCGCCCAGCTCGGAGGGGTCGAGCCAGCGTCCTGCCGGTGTCTTGGCGCAGATGAACAGGTCGAACGGGTGGCGGCTGCCGTCAGGCTGTCTCTCGCGGAGCGGAGCCGTCTGCGGCGTGGCGATGTAGCCCGGGCCGATGCCGTTGCACTGGATGTTGTAGCCGCCGTACTCCGAGCAGATGTTGCGTGTGAGCATCTTCAGCCCGCCCTTGGCCGCTGCATAGGCCGACACCGTCTCGCGGCCCAGCTCGCTCATCATCGAGCAGATGTTGATGATCTTGCCCTCGCGGCGCTCCATCATCTCGGGCAGCACGGCCGACGACACGATGAACGGCGCCACCAGGTCGACGTCGATGACCTGCTGGAACTCCGCGCGCTTCATCTCGTGCATGGGGATGCGCTTGATGATGCCGGCGTTGTTCACCAGAATGTCAATCTGGCCCACCTCCTTGTGGATGGTCTCCACGAGCGCCTTGACATCGTCCTCCTTGGTCACGTCGCACACATAGCCCTTCACGTTGGTGATGCCGGCCTCCTTGTAGTTGGCCAGTCCGCGCTCGAGTGCGGCCTCGTTGATGTCGTTGAAAATGATGTTCTTCACCCCGGCGGCAACAAACGCCTTGGCGATGTTGAAGCCGATTCCGTAGGAAGCGCCGGTAATCCAGGCGTTCTTTCCCTCCAATGAAAACAGGTTTGTCATAATTTTGCTTGTTGTTTTAGTTTCCCCCGCCCCCGGCCTGGGGGTGGGGGCTGGCGTTTTATTTAAGGTCTGTTATTTTTGAGAAGTCTTGGTCGCCGTAGTCCAGGTTCTCGCCTCCCATGCCCCAGATGAACGTATAGTTGTGGGTGGCTGCTGCGCTGTGGATGCTCCACTCGGGCGAAATCACCGCCTGGTCGCCTTTCATCCAGATGTGGCGTGTCTCGTTCACCTCGCCCATGAAGTGGCACACGGCCTGCTCCTCGGGCACTTCGAAGTAGAAGTAGGCCTCCATGCGGCGGCTGTGCACATGGGCCGGCATCGTGTTCCACACGCTTCCGGTGGCCAGCTCGGTCATGCCCATCTGCAGCTGGCAGGTGGGGAGCACCTGGTTGACAATCATCTTGTTGATGTTGCGCTCGTTGCTCATCTCCAGCGAACCCATGTGGGCCACCACGGCGTCGGCCTTGGTCACTTTCTTGCAGGGGTACACGGCGTGGGCTGTGGTGGAGTTGAAGTAGAACTTGGCCGGCTTGGCGCTGTCTTTCGAGGCGAACACCACGTCGCGGTCGCCGCGGCCCACGTAGAGGGCCTCCTTGAACCCGAGGGTGAACGTCTCGCCGCCCACCTTGACTGTGCCCTCGCCCTGGCCCACGTTGAAGATGCCCACCTCGCGCCGCGTGGTGAAATGGTCGGCCTTCAGCGGGTCGATGGCCTCGAGCTTCAGCTCCTCGTTCACGGGCATGGCACCGCCAACCACCATCCTGTCGTACATGGAGTAGACCATGTTGACCTCGTCGGCGGCAAACACCTTCTCTATCAGAAAGTCATGGCGTATCCGCGTTGTGTCATAACTCTTTGCATCCTTGGGATGGGCTGCATAGCGAATTTCATAATTTGTCTTCATTGTATGTTGCTGTTTTAAACTGGTTAGTTGTCTGCATTGGGCGCGCCTCGGCACCTCTGGCGGTCCGCTGCTTATGCCAAGTCAGTGCAACCGCCGTCGTGGCCGCCTCGGCGCCTCAGGCCCTGTGCGCCTGCGCGCGTCAGCCCAGTGAGATGCTCTCTACCTCCACGTGCTCGTGGAGGAACATCTGTGCCGACTCGCGGAACTTGTCCGGGTTCTCGGTGGTGAGGTAGCGCACGGCGCCCCCCTTCGAGCAGCGCGCCTCCATGTCCGGGTGGTTCTTGAAATAGGTGGCCAGGCTGCCGGCCACATAGTCGCCCTGCGGGACGATGCGCACGCCGCGCGGCACGTATTTCATGATTTTCGGCATCAGGATGGGGTAGTGCGTGCAGCCCAGGATGATGGTGTCGATGGCCGGGTCAAGTGCCATGAGCTGGTCTATGCGCTTCTTGACGAAGTAGTCGGCGCCGGGGCTGTCGGCCTCGTTGTACTCGACCAGCGGCACCCAGAACGGGCACGCCACGCCGCTCACCTTGATGTCGGGGTAGAGCTTCTGTATCTCCAGGGTGTAGCTCTCGCTCTTGATGGTGCCCTCGGTGGCCAGCACACCCACGTGCCGGCTCTTGGTCAGCTTGCCGATCACCTCCGCCGTGGGGCGGATGATGCCCAGCACGCGGCGCTTGGGGTCTGTTTTGGGCAGGTCGTTCTGCTGGATGGTGCGCAGCGCCTTGGCCGAGGCCGTGTTGCAGCCCAGTATCACCAGCTGGCAGCCCTCCTTGAAGAGTCTCATCACCGCCTGCCGTGTGAACTCGTAGACCACGTCGAACGAGCGCGGGCCGTAGGGCGCGCGGGCGTTGTCACCAAGGTAGAGGTAGTCGTACTGCGGCAGCAGCTGCTTGATGCCGTGCAGGATGGTGAGCCCTCCGTAGCCGGAGTCGAAGATGCCGATGGGGCCGGGGTCGGTGCTGAGCATAGGCTACTTGGCCAGTGTGGCCTTTACGATGCCGTCCAGGTTCTCCCCCTGCCCGGGGCTTATGTAGGGGCATGCGTGGTTGTCGGTGTTGATGATGAAGGCCAGGCGCCTGTCTTCAGCCACAAGCTTCAGCAGCTGTCCCAGCCGGGCGTGTATGGGGGCCATGGCCTCCTCCTCGGCCTGCCTGAGCAGCCGCCGGCTCTCTTCCTTGAAGGCGATGTTCTTGTCCATCAGCTCCTGCAGTTCCATCTGGCGTTTCTCCAGGATGCTTTTCGGAAAGTCGCGCTGGCCCTCCAGGAACTCCTCGTACTTCACGTTGAACTCCTTTTCCACCCGTTGCGCCTCCGCGTCATACTTCTCTTCCAGCAGCGCCAGGTTCTTCCGGGCCTCTGCATATTCGGGCATGGCCTTCAGGGCGTTGCCGTAGCTCAGGTAGCCAAATCTGAGTGTGGGGGCTGCCTGCTGCCCTTGGTCTGGCGACTGCGCCTTGTCTGCCGGCCCGGCCTGCGCCCTGTCTGTGGCTCCTGTCTGTGCCTTGGCTGCGAGTGCGAGCAGTGCGAACAGGAAAATAACGGTGCGTTTCATTCTCGGTGAGGTTTAGTGTGAATGGTGAGTGATGGGTTCAGGCCCGGCTTGGGGGCGGGTGCGCGCCGGCGTTGCGCCCTGCGGCCCCCTCTCCCTTGCCGTCCTGCGCTGCCGCGGCCTACTTCAGGCCCAGCTTGGCCTTGACCTGTGCGGTCACGTCGGTGCTGAGCGTGGTGCTGATATAGGGCACGCCGCTGTTGGTGTCGAGGATGTACACATAGCCGCCGGCCTGTCCCACGGCCTTGATGGCGTCAATCACCTTGGTGGTGATGAGCTGCATCTTCTCCTGCGATGCCTTTGACAGGGCCTGCTGGTTGTCCTGGAAGCTCTGCTGGATCTTCTGCTGCATCTCAGCGAGTTCCTGCTCGCGGCGCTGCTTGATGTTCTCTGGCAGTGTCTTGGCGTTGGCCTCGTAGTCCTTGGCCTTCTTTTCAAACTCCTCGCGCATGCTCTTCAGGTCTGCCTCGTACTGCTGCTGCAGCGCGTCAATCTCGGTCTTGGCCTTGACAAACTCTGGCATGGCCTGCATCACCTCCTGTGCGTTCACGTGTCCGAACTTCTGTGCGAAGCCGGCCACCGGTGCGCAGAGGAAAAGCATTAAAAGCAATTTTTTCATCGTTCTTTCTTTTTTGATATTGATAAATGTTGTCTTCTCATCGTCAAGTGTTGTCTCTTTGTCTCGTGGGGCGCACGCTTCCGGCAGCCGCCAGCTGCTTGCCCGCAGTCGCCGCTGGCCGCTTCTTCGGAGCTGTCGTTGGCAGCCGCCCCGGCTGCCGGGCCTATCTTCCGTAGCCCAGCTTGTCGAGCACCTCGTTCGAGATGTCCACCTTCGGGCTGCCGAAGATGATGCCGGCGTCGCTGGCGCGGTCGAGCACGAGCTGGTAGCCGCGCAGGTCGGCGATGTCCTTCACCGCGTTGTAGATCTCGTCCTGTATGGGCGCCATCAGGCTGGTGCGCTTCTTGAAGAGCTCGCCCTCGGGCCCGAAGTACTTCTTCTTCAGCTCCGCGGCCTGCTTCTCCTTTTCCATGATGGCGTCTTGCCGGGCCTTTTTCTGCTCCTGCGAGAGGAACACCACCTCGTTCTGGTAGTTCTTGTAGAGTGTCTGCGCCTCGAGCGAGAGCGCCTCCACCTCGGCCTGCCATTTCTTCGACACCTGGTTGAGCTGCTCGTTGGCGCGTTCGTAGGCCGGAATGTTCTTCAGGATGTATTCCATGTCAACCAGGGCGAACTTCTGTGCGTTGGCTGTGGCGCCCGCTACGAGTGCCATCAGCAGGATAATCATCTTTCTCATAGTCTGCATTTTGACTTTCTTTGTCTGCAATCTTTCGTTCATGCCGCTGCTCCGGGTCAGAACTCCTGTCCCAGGATGAAGTGGAACTGGCTGCCGCCCTTGGAGCCTGTCGAGAGCGCCTTGTCAAAGCCGTAGGCCCAGTCGATGCCCATGAGGCCCACCATCGGCAGGAAGATGCGCACGCCCACGCCCGCCGAGCGTTTCATGTCGAAGGGGTTGAAGTTCTTGGTCTCCGTCCATGCGTTGCCGCCCTCGAGGAAGCCGAGTCCGTAGATGGTGGTGTTGCCCAGCATGAACGGGTAGCGCAGCTCCATGGTGAAGCGGTCGTAGGCGTAGCCTGGCGACGAGTAGGGCGTGAGCGAGCCGTTCTCGTAGCCGCGCAGTCCGATGGTCTCCTGGGCGTAGCTCGACGAGTAGCCGCTCATGCCGTCGCCGCCCACGTAGAACGTTTCGAACGGCGACTTCTTGTGCTTGTTGTAGCTTCCCAGCAGCCCCACCTCTACGCGGGTCATCAGCACCAGGCACTTGGCACCGCTTGTCAGTGCGGTGAACGTGCGGTTCTTCAGCTTCCACTTGTGGTACTCTATCCACCGGTACTTCTCCTGCTGCTCGTCGTCATACGTGGCCGAGTTGTAGTCGGTGGCCAGGTTGGCGTAGTCCTTGCCGTCCCATGCCGACCATGGCGGCGTGAGCGTCACCGAGGCCGTGAACTCCGAGCCGCTCCTGGGGAACAGCTGGTTGTCCGTGCTGTTGCGCGACAGGGTGATGCCCAGGTTCACGTTGTTGCAGTTTCCGTTCGAGATGATGAAGTAGCGCCAGTCGCGCAGCATGTACCGCTGGTAGGACAGCGAGAGCGAGAGCTGGAAGAAGTCGTCGGGCCAGCGCAGGCGCTTGCCCCATCCCACGGAGAATCCCAGCATCTGCACGTACTTGTCGTCGTCCAGGTAGCTGTCGTAGTTGTTGTAGTAGTTGTTGTAGCTGCCGTAGCCGCCGTAGTAGCTGTAGTAGTTGTTCATCCAGCTGCTGTTGTAGTAGCTGCTGTTCACGTCCGTCTGCTTCGAGTAGAACGCGCCCACGTTGAACGCGTTGGGGCGCTTGCCGCCGAACCACGGCGCCGCGTAGCTCATCGAGTAGCTCTGGTAGTAGGTGCCGTTGGTCTGCGCGCTCAGCGCCAGCTGCTCGCCGTCGCCCACTGGCATGATGCCGCGGTGCATCTTGTTCTTGCCGAAGAGGTTGCGCATGGAGAAGTTGTTGAGCTTGAGCGACACGCGCCCGATGACGCCCGTCTGGCCCCATCCCAGCGAGAACTCCACCTGGTCGTTCGACTTCTGCTCCAGGTTCCAGTTGATGTCCACCGTGCCGTCCTCGTAGTTCGGCTTCACGTCGGGCGACACCTTCTCGGGGTCGAAGTAGCCCATCGAGGCGATGTCGCGCGCCGAGCGCATCAGCGCCTCCTTCGAGAAGAGGTCGCCCGGCTTGGTGCGCAGCTCGCGGCGCACCACCTCCTCGTAGAGCCTGTCGTTGCCATAGATGCGCACGTGGCTCAGGCGCGCCTGCGGCCCCTCGGTCACCCGCATCTCCAGGTCTACCGAGTCGTTCTCGATGTTCACCTCCACCGGGTCGATGTGCGAGAACACGTAGCCGTTGTTCCAGTAGTAGTTGCCCACGGCGTCGTCGTCGCTCTTGAGCCGCTTGTCCAGCAGTGTCTGGTTGTACACGTCGCCGCGCTTCATGCCCAGCAGCCCGTTGAGGTACTCCGTGGTCACCACCGTGTTGCCCACCCAGCTGATGTTGCGGATATGGTACCTGTCGCCCTCTTCCAGCCGGATGAGGATGTTCACGTGCTTCTCGTCGTTGTTCCACACGCTGTCCTTGACGATGGCCATATCCCTGAATCCCAGTTCGTTGTACTTGGTCACCAAGTCCTGCTTGGCCGTCTTGTAGCGTTCGGCGGTAAACTTCTTCGACTTGAGGAACGAGCCGAGGCGTCCCGCCTCGTTCATCTTGGTGAGCACGCCCTTGCGGAACAGTCCGCCCTTGATTTTCGAGGTCTTCAGCTGGCTGTTGCCCTCGATGAAGATGTGCCTTATCTTCATCTTCGACTTCTTGTCGACGTCCACGTCCAGGATCACCTGGTTCGTGCCCGTCACGTCATCGCGCTGTGTGATGCTGACCTCCGCGTTCTTGTAGCCTTTCTCGTCAAAGTACCTCTTGGCCAGGATCTTGGCCCGGTCAATCATGTTGGGTGTGATCTGGCTCCCCTTCATGATGCCCAGCTTGGCCTCCATGTCGTCGCGCTCGCTCTTCTTGAGTCCGCTGTAGTTGATGGCGCTCACCCTGGGCCGTTGCGCCAGGTGGATGCACAGGTACGCCTTTGACCCCACGATGGAGTCGGCCGTGATGGCCACTTTCGAGAAGAGGCCGTGCTTCCAGTAGCGGCGCACCGCCTCGGTTATCTCGCTTCCGGGCAGCGATATCTGCTGTCCCACGCTCAGTCCCGACAGTCCGATGAGCACGTTGTCCTCGTATCCGCTCACGCCCTTTACCGTGATGCCGCCGATCTCGCACGAGCGCGGCGTTCCCGCGTAGGAGATTTCCGGGCTGGTGACTTTTTGCTGGGCCGTAGCCGCCGGCGCGAAGGCCGCGAGCAGAGCCGTGAGCGCGGCCATGGCCGCGCTGTGGCGCCACAGCGTCGTTGTCAGTCTGCACATTATTATATAGTGTTTCATTGTTTGCACGTGTCTTCGTTCTCCACCTGCGCCTCGGTCTTGCCGAACCGGCGCTGCCGGTTCTGGAAGCTCCTGATGGCCCTGTGCAGCTCCTCCTCGCCGAAGTCGGGCCAGAAGGTGTCGCAGAAGTACAGTTCCGAGTAGGCTATCTGCCACAGCAGGAAGTTGGATATGCGCAGCTCGCCGCCGGTGCGGATGAGCAGCTCCGGGTCGGGCATGAAGCTGGTGGCCAGGTGGCTGTTCACGGTGTCCTCGGTGATGCTGTCTGGGTCGAGCCGTCCCTGCCGCACCTCCGTGGCGATGTCGCGCGCGGCCTTGGCGATCTCCCATTTCGACGAGTAGCTCAGTGCCACCACCATGGTCATGGCCGTGTTGGCCGCCGTGTGCTCCTCCGTCTCGCGCAGCTTGTCGAGCACCGCCTTGGGCAGGCGTGCCGTGTCGCCAATCACGCGGAACCGCACGTTGTTCTTCATGAATATCTCGTCTTCGAGCGACGAGAGCACCAGGCCCATCAGTGCGGCCACCTCGTCGTCGGGGCGGTTCCAGTTCTCTGTCGAGAAGGTGTAGAGCGTGAGGTAGTCCACCCCCAGCCGCGTGCACTCCGAGGTGATGCGCCTCACGGCCTCCACTCCGGCCTGGTGGCCGTAGCTGCGCTCCTTTCCGCGTGCGGCCGCCCAGCGTCCGTTGCCGTCCATGATGATGGCGATGTGCCGCGGTATGCGTTGCATGTCCGGTGCGTTATGGTCAGTGTTCATATTGTGTCCTGTGTTGTCGGTTGTCAGTCTCTGTCGTTGTTGCACGTCTTGCACTTGGCCCAGATGTCATACGAGAGCGACACCTGGAGCATGCTGTAAGAGTCGGTGTTCTTGAACATGCCGCTGCTCTTGATGCCGTAGGGGTCGGCCACGCCGTCGAGCTTGTCGCTCGTGGTGAAGTGCATCATCCACTCCGCGCTGAGGTTCAGCCGCGCGGTCAGCTTGTATTTCACCCCCAGTCCCAGCGGAAGGCCGGTGGCCACCACCGTTCCGCCGCTGTTCTTGCCCACGGTGAGTCCCAGTCCCAGTGCGATGTAGGGCGTGAGGGGCTGCGCCCCGCGGTATTCGCGCCCCGTGCCGTAGGGCCAGAAGTTGTACTCGTAGGTCACGCTCGCGTCGGTCACCGCGTTGCTGAAGTCAGCCTTGGCGCCGTGTATGCCCGGGTACCATGTCTTCACCCCGTCTGTCGAGCCTTTCAGCTTGCCGTGGCTCACGCGCAGGCCCAGTGCCATGCGCGGGTTGAGGCGGTACTTTGCCATGGCCGCGTACAGCGGCTGCGCGTTCTTGGACAGGCTGCCGCTGAAGTCGCCCTGGTAGGTCACCAGTCCCAGTCCGCCGCCAATCTCGGCCCGGTATTCCGGGTCTTCCTGCGCCCCTGCCCCCAGGGTGGCGAGCAGGACTGCCGCCAGTATGGCGAGCCGTGCGGCTGTCATTCGTTCCATCCCAGTCTGTTCAGCCGTCCGCGCCACACCTCGCCGGTGCCGCCGCAGAACAGCCAGATATAGTTGTCGGCGTCCACGGTCACGCCCATTGCCGTGGGCCGTGCGCCCATGCCGCCGGGCAGGGCCACCTGTGCGGCCTTTTTCCAGGTGATGCCGCCGTCGCGGCTCTCGTAAATCCTGCTGTATGCCTCCACGGCGCAGGCCCCCGTGCCCTTGCCGCCGATGGCCATCAGTGCGCCGTCGTAGGCGAAGAGCTGCAGGTCCTCCATGGCCGGCAGCGGCCACTTTGACTCGTCATACTCGTTGGTGCATATCCACCGGCCCTGCGGCCGGCCATTGGCGTAGTCCACAATCTTGCGCCATGTGCGCGCGTTGCGGTCACTTTTGAAGTCCTCCTGTGTCACATCGCGGTTGCCCGCCATCACCACGTAGTCCGACTGGGCCATGTAGCTGCTGGGGCGTCCCAGGCATGTCACGTCGCGTGTGGGCAGCTGTATGGCCAGCCGCAGACTGTCCTCCCGGTCTTCGTAGGCCATGCTGTCCGGCTGCCATGTGCGCCCGCCGTCGGCCGACACCAGGAGCTGTCCGTCCGCCCCCTGCCCGTAGAGCTCCCTTGACGAGCAGCCGGTGAGCCTGCGGAGTTCCGCTGCGCCGGCAATGGTGCTGAAGTGCTGTCCGTTGGCGCTCGCCTTGAGCGCCGTGCCGTCGAGCACAAAGAGCGAGTCGTTGCGCACGGTGGCGTTGCGCCATGCCCCGCCGCCCAGTGTGGCCAGGGGGTCGCCCCAGCTGCCGCCGGTCTCCTGCGGAGCCTCCATGACCAGTGTCTGCCCGCCCTTGGCCACCAGCGCCACCGTCCTTCCGCCTATTGCGGCGGCCCTGAGCGCCTCGGCTCCGGCCAGCTGCGGGCAGTCGGCCATGCGTGTCCACACGAAGGCGTCGCCGTCCTCGGTGTGGCGGTACACGTAGATGGTGTCGGCGCTGTAGGCCGCGCCGTTGGAAGAGTAGACGCGCACCACGCGCCGCTCGGAGAAGTCAAGCGAGTCTGTCGTCGAGACATACGTGATGTCGCCCGGCTCCAGCGGCTCGATGAACGGCACGCCGTTGTTGCGCGTGCCGATGGAGCAGAGCATTTTCGACACGTCGACGTTCATGGGCAGCTTCTCGGTGTTGTAGATGCGCCTGTTCACCTGGTCAATGTGGAACTTGATGGCCGACACGGTTGTCGCGCCGCTGATGGTATAGATGGAATCCCTTCCGCCTGAGCCCACGGTGTGCTTCACGAGATTTGCGCCTGTCAGGCTGAATGAGGTGATGGCCGTGTCGTCGTAGAGTGCCACCTCGTCGGTGTCGTTGTCCAGGCACGACGAGAGCAGAAAAGCCGTTGCCAGCATGGGGCACAGTGTCAGGAAAAGTTGTTTCATCTATGCGAAATCTAATGTTTAGCGTGCAAATTTAATCACATTTCTGCAAAAAGCCTTATGTTTGCCCCTTTTATTAAGTAAAATTACTATTTTGGATGCCTGTCACGGGGGGTCTGCACGCCCGGTTCCGGCTGCTCCCTGCGGCCTCCCCCCGGCTGCTGCCTTTGCGCCGCGGGGCGCGCCGTGCCCTTGGCAAAGGCGGACGTTTGCCCTTTCCCGTTTTGTTTGCATTGTGTTAAAAATCCTTTCAATCCTTAATTTTCTTATCCGAAAATCCGCTCTTGTTCATCAGAATTTTGCGTTTTTCAGAACTTGCCGGCCGCTGGCCGAAAATGTCGCGCTCCTGCGTGTGCATTGACAAGTGGCTGGCGGTGAACGCGCTGCGCGTTTCCTGTTGCCAATGTGCAGTTTTTCGTGCATGGATTGCGGCTGTCCGGCTGTGCAAGACGGACTGTTTGGCGTGCCTATATGGGCCTGGCGGTGTGGCGGAACCGCCCGTCTGGCACTGCGGAATGGTGCGGATGGCGCGCCAAGACGGTGCATCCGGCCCGGGCAGTCGCGCGGCTGCCGACGCCGGTGCCGCCAAAGCGGCCATTCGGAACGCTTGCTTGAGGATTGTCCCGGTTGCCCTGGCGTGGGATGGGGCGTGGCTCCTGCCCGGATGAAGCAAAGTGAAATGTTAAAGCGGAAAGGTCTTATTGTTAATAAACAATAATAAAAGCACCCCCGGTGAACCGCCTTTTGGCATCGTCTCCGTTGCCTAAATGCACTTGCATGGCTTCGTCTGGGCGGCGGCTTCGGCCCATGTGAGACTGTCCGCTGCGCGGGGCGGTTGGCTAAAGGGCAAAAAAAAGCGCGGTATGAATCGCTCACCCCGCGTTTCCTTTAACGGATGTTGGTGTGCACCAGCGTGAAGACGCAGAGCGCTGTCACTGCAAATGCGGCCACCAACAAGCCCGCTGTTTGAAAATCTAATAACATAATCTTTACCTTAAATCTATTAACTACTAACCTAATGAATAAGAAATGTTCTCGCGAACACATTGCAAAGATAACCGTTTGTGCGCGTACACACAAGCAGTCCGGCCTGTTTTTCGGCGAAAAGGCACCTTTTGTTGACATAAGTCAAGCGCGTGGTGGGTGCGCTCACCTTTGATCTGCGTCTCCGCCCCCGACACAGGCCAGCGCCAGGCTGAAGAACTTGGACTGCTCGGAGTCCGCGCGCGAGGCCACCACGATGGGCGCCACCGTGCCCGTGAGCCATCCGGCGACGGTGGCGCCGGCCAGCAGCGTGACGGTCTTGTAGAAGGTGTTGCCGGCCTCGATGTTGGGGAACACCAGCACGTCGGCCTGTCCGGCCACCGGCGAGTGGATGCCCTTGATGGCCGCGCTCTCCGCGTCGAGGGCCGTCTTCACGTCCATCGGCCCGTCGACCACCGCGCTGCCATAGTCGCCGCGCTCCGCCCGGCACTTCAGTTCCATGTAGTACAGCGTGTTCTCGAAGCGCGGGCTCACCTTTTCCGTGCAGTGGGTGAGCGCAATCTTCGGCTTGGCGACGCCCAGGCGGCGGCAGCTGGCGGCGCATGCCCGCACGATGGCGTCAAACTGCTCAAGCGAGGGCCGCGGGATGACCGCCGCGTCAGAGAACACCAGCAGCCGCGGGAAGGCCGGGATGTGTGCCACGGCGATGTGGGTCATCACGCGGCCCGGCTCCAGCAGTCCCGCCCGCTTGTCGAGCACGGCGTGCAGCAGCACGTCGGTGTTCACCGTGCCTTTCATCAGCACGCCGGCCCGTCCCTGGCGCACCTCGGCGACGGCCCGTCGCGAGGCCTCGGCAGCGTCGGCGCACGCAATCACGCGCACCCACGCGCTGTTGGCCTCGGCCACGGCGGCCAGGTGGGCGCTCAGTGGCCGGCATGTGGCCAGGGTGAAGCGCGCGAAGCCCTCGCGGAGTGCGCGCTCAATGACATACTCGGTGTGGCTGTCGTGCGGACAGGCCAGGGCTACTGCCTTGCGCGGGCGGCCTGAGGCCAGCCGCGACTGAAGAAAGGTGAAGTCTCTCAGTGTCTCCATCGTGTGTGCTCTTTTTGCAAACATAGTAAAAAAATGGTTAAATCAGCTTTTTTTAACAAATATATCCGTACAAAGTAACAATTATTTGCTTATCTTTGCAAAAAATAAGTCGCATCTGGCTATCCCTTATATTATAAGGTGAAAGAAGTGCGGATAGCCTTTGGCGCGAGTGAAGTGTCTATTAGGGAACAACCGATTTAAAGATAGAGAGAAATGAAGATTTGTTTTGACAACCGCAGACTTGTGCCAGCCTTGTTGGCTGCCACAGCGATGATGACCGCCTGCCATGAGACAGATGTTTATGACCCTGACCGCGCTGCCAGGGAGTATGCTGCCAACTGGACCGGCAAGTTTGGTGCCGTTGACCCCGCACAGGACTGGAACATGGCCACGCAGGTGACCGCCACCGTGGGCACGGCCCTGCCGCCCGCAGGTGGCGAACTCCGCATTTACACCGACAACCCCTTTACCACCAACAGCGGACGGCTGCTGGCGCGCACGGCAGTGAGCGCCGCAACGCCCTCGGTATCCTTTGACGTGGCCAAGGACCTCACGCAGGTCTATGCCACCGTGCGCGTGGGAAGGCATCTCGCGGCCAGCGGCTTCTACAACATTGACGGCGGGCGCGTGACCGTTGGCGGCGCACCCGCGGCAAGGGCGGCGCGCCGGGCCGGCGCCCCCAGGCGGCTGGGTGAGGCATGCCCCGTGACGGTGGGCGGCAAGGTGACCCTCAGCTCGGCCACCTACACCCCCGATGCCGGCGCGGTGACCGAGAGCACCCCGTTCTATGTGTGGAGCAAGGACAACACCTTCAAGATGGTAAACGGCGTCATCTACCTCTACTCCGGCGGACAGTGGGTCAAGGGAACGCTTGACAGCGAGGGCTTCTGGTGCTTCAACGGCGTGCGCAACGGCGCGCTGCAGTACAGCGGCGCGTGGAACAGCCAGACAAAGACCCTGGACCGCCAGAAAACAACGCCCATCGGCTTCTATCCCGACTTCTACAAGCTCGACAACGTCGCAGCAACCGCTGCGCAGCCATGGAAGCTGGGCCAGTGCTACGGACTCTTCGGGCCGGAAAAGTTCTTCGCCGAGCAGTGTGTCTACTGGAGTGACGCCAAGAAGCAGCTCGAGGGCTACGACGTAGACAAGATTGAGCGCGGCGCAGCCATCACCACCGAGGGCGAGACCGAGATACAGCTGCCCCTCATCTATGGAGGAACGGTCAACGCAAACGTGTTTGGCTACTTCTATTACCGCGACGGGCAGGACCCCGCCGCCGCCCCGCGCTACATCCTTATCGGTGACGCGCGCCCCTCGAAAAACATCTTCCGCGACGCCGACCGCACCCAGGCCATCAGCTCCGACAACGGACTGCCGAAGGAGGTGGGCGACCTGCAATACTACCAGGAGGGCACCGAGGCTTACGACAACTGCGCTGCCACCATGTATTACGGCTCGACCTACCGCGCCGTCTACTTTGGCGACAGCTACGGCGACCCCGCCTCCTACACCTTCCCCGCCGGCGTCCACATCGAGTTCTTCGTCATGAACGTGGGCAGCATCGACAACCCGACCTACCGCTGCGACCCGGGCTACTTCAACTATGGCACGCCCGCACTGAACAAGGAGATAGGCCACTATTACGGGCCTTTCAACCACTACACAGGGCAGCAGCCCGAAGACAAGTCGCGCGGTGCCATGAAGGCCGCCATGTGGAACTACAACGGCAACGTGTACATGGGCTTTGAGGACGGCGGAAACGACGAGGACCTCAACGACATGGTGTTCCTCGTGAAGGGCAGCATTGACACTGACAGCGTGATTGAAGTGCCCGGCGACGACCCCGCAGCACAGCCCGAGGAGTGGATCGTGGCCTGTGAGGACCTCGGCTCCACCGACGACTACGACTTCAACGACGTGGTGTTCAGCGTGAGCCACGTGGCCGGAGAGACCACAGCCACCGTAACGCCGCTGGCAGCCGGCGGCACCTTGCCAGCCAACATCTGCCACGGCGCCGGCACGCTGGGCGAGATTCACGCCCTCATCGACCCTAAGGCGCCCGCAAACACCATGCTCAACACCGAAAGCCGCGGCGCAGCAGGGCAGCCGCTCACCGTCACCGTGGACGCCAACTTCTCGATGGCCGACAACATGGGTGGCTTCAGCGTGGCCGTGCAGGGCGAGGAGGCCGTGACCATCACAGCCCCCGCCAAGGGCAGCGTGCCGCAGATGATCTGCGTGCCCGGAACATGGGCGTGGCCCCTGGAGCGCGTGGGCATCGAGAAAGCCTATCCCGCATTTGCCGGCTGGAACCAGTCGGCCGGCCAGAACACCGAGTGGTACCGCAATGCCGAAGCCGGCAAGGTGGTGCGCTGAGGCTGCCCGCGGACAGAAATGACATACCGGGGCGGCCTGGCACTGCAAGCGCAGTGCCAGGCCGCCCCGGAACGTATGGCAAAAGCAGTGGCCGGGGGCCGGAGGGCTGCAAGCAAGCCCGCCAGATTGCCCATCCCGGTCTGATGGCCGACTTGGGCTTAATCATAAAAAAAGCAAACTTTTGTCGGTTTGTTCGCCTGTTCCGCTGCTTTTGCGTATCTTTGTACGATATTTATTCACAGATGTTTTAATTTTAAGATGAACGTAATTACAAAAACGATTCAACTGGCTGATGGGAGGACCATCACCATTGAAACCGGGAAGGTGGCAAAGCAGGCCGACGGAAGCGTGGTGCTCCGCATGGGCAACACCGTACTGCTCGCTACTGTTTGTGCCGCGAAAGATGCAGTTCCCGGAACAGATTTCATGCCTTTGCAGGTAGACTACAGAGAGCAGTACTCAGCTGCCGGCCGGTTCCCCGGCGGGTTCACCAAGCGCGAAGGCAAGCCCGGAGACAACGAGATTCTCACCTCGCGACTGGTAGACCGTGTGCTCCGCCCGCTTTTCCCGTCGAACTATCATGCCGAAGTGTATGTCAACATCATGCTGCTCTCAGCCGACGGTGTTGACCAGCCCGACGCGCTGGCTGGCTTCGCAGCCTCCGCCGCGCTCGCCTGCTCAGATATTCCTTTCGAGTGCCCCATCAGCGAGGTGCGCGTAGCGCGCATCGGCGGGCAGTATGTCATCAACCCCACCTTCCAGCAGATGGCCGACGCCGACATGGACATCATGGTGGGCGCCTCTGCCGAGAACATCATGATGGTGGAGGGCGAGATGAAAGAGGTGTCCGAACAGGACATGATTGGCGCCCTCAAGGCCGCCATGGAGGCCATCAAGCCCATGTGCGAGCTGCAGGCCGAGCTGTCCAAGGAGCTGGGCACTGACGTGAAGCGCGAGTATGACCACGAGGTGAACGACGAGGACCTGCGCGCGCAGATGAACAAGGAGCTTTACCAGCCCGCCTACGACGTGACCAAGCAGGCGCTGGAGAAGCAGGCACGCCAGGACGCCTTCGACAAGATTCTGAGCGACTTCAAGGAGAAGTACCACGCCGCCCACGCCGACCTGTCCGAGGACGAGCTGGAGGAGAAGGACGCAATGATGGACCGCTACTACCACGACGTGATGCGCGACGCCATGCGCCGCTGCATCCTGGACGAGGGCGTGCGCCTTGACGGACGCAAGTGTGACGAGATACGCCCCATCTGGTGCGAGGTGTCACCGCTGCCCATGCCTCACGGAAGCGCCATCTTCACCCGCGGCGAGACCCAGAGCCTGTCAACCTGCACCCTCGGCACCAAGCTCGACGAGAAGATGGTTGACGATGTGCTCGACAAGAGCTACATGCGCTTCCTGCTCCACTACAACTTCCCGCCGTTCTGTACGGGCGAGGCCAAGGCGCAGCGCGGCGTGGGACGCCGCGAGATTGGCCACGGTCACCTGGCCTGGCGCGGACTGAAGGGGCAGATTCCCGAGGACTTCCCCTACACCGTGCGCCTCGTTTCGCAGATCCTGGAGAGCAACGGCTCGTCGTCGATGGCCACCGTCTGTGCCGGGACACTGGCGCTGATGGATGCCGGCGTGCCCATGAAGAAGCCCGTGAGCGGCATCGCCATGGGACTCATCAAGAACCCCGGCGAGGAGAAGTATGCCGTGCTGAGCGACATCCTCGGTGACGAGGACCACCTGGGCGACATGGACTTCAAGACCACGGGAACGAAAGACGGACTGACCGCCACCCAGATGGACATCAAGTGTGACGGACTGAGCTTCGAGATTCTGGAGAAGGCGCTGATGCAGGCCAAGGCCGGCCGCGAGTACATCCTGTCGAAGCTGACCGACACCATCGCCGCACCGCGCGCCGAGATGAAGCCGCAGGTGCCCCGCATCGTCCAGATAGAGATACCGAAGGAGTTTATCGGCGCCGTGATTGGCCCCGGAGGCAAGATTATCCAGCAGATGCAGGAGGACACGGGTGCCACGATCACCATTGACGAGATTGACGGCGTGGGCAAGGTCCAGGTGAGTGCGCCCAACAAGGACAGCATTGACGCCGCCCTGGCCAAGATACGCGCCATCGTGGCCATCCCCGAAGTGGGCGAGGTCTACGAGGGTACCGTTCGATCCATCATGCCCTACGGCTGCTTTGTTGAGATTCTCCCCGGCAAGGACGGCCTGCTCCACATCTCCGAGATTGACTGGAAGCGCCTGGAGACGGTCGAGGAGGCCGGTATCAAGGAGGGCGACAAGATCAAGGTGAAGCTCCTTGAGATTGACCCGAAGACGGGCAAGTACAAGCTCTCGCACCGCGTGCTGCTGGAGAAGCCGGCCGACTACGTGGAGCGTCCCGCACGCCGCGAGCGCGGTGACCGCCGCCAGCGTCCCGAGCGCGGTGACCGCCGTCCCCGTCCGGAGCGTGGCGAACGCCGTCCGCGCCCCGAGCAGGAGGAGCACCACGAGGAGCACCACGAGCCAAAGGACTTCAATGACTCTCTTGACCACATGGACTTCTAAGACTGAGAAGAAATCAAACGATAGGAATGGAGCGGGCCCACGGCCCGCTCCATTTTTTGTGTCCAGCCGGCACGCTTTGGCCCGGACCGGCCGTCAGGCCGGGACAGGCGACAACATGGGTCAAGCATGAGACCGGACCTGTTACGCCGGCCCCGGACTGCAAGGGCAGTCCCCGCGCGAGGTGTCACTCAAGGCTGAGTGGCATCTTTTCGTCTGCGGCAATGAGCACCCCGTCGGCAACGCCAGTCGCCCGGGCGTGGTAGCGGAACGTGGTGACACGGCTGTCAAAGGTGCCCAGGAACGTGATGTGCCCGTCGGTGGGGTCCATCCACCACACGCGCTTGCGCGCCCCGCTGATGCGGGTGAGGTCAACGGTCATGTCGCGCCCCGTGTGGTTGTACACCAGCAGGTAGCTCTTGCCGCGCGTGGCGGCAAGGCGGTCGTAGCGCGTGCCGTTGTTCAGGATGGCACGCTGGTCGGGCACGCGCTCAAAGTAGGGCAGGGCCAGCATCAGCCGCTTGAGGTATTGCATCTGCCGGAAGCCGGGGTCGCCCAGCGCCACATACCAGGGCTTGGCCACGGGGTCGGCCGAATAGGCCCCCTCGGCGCCCGGCTTGGCCATCTGCATGATGGCGCTGTTGCCGTAGGTGTGGCCGCAGGCTCCGGCAAACACAGCCCAGTAGGCGTAGCGGCGGCAGTCCGCCGCCGTCCAGCGCGGCTCGCTGCCGCTGTGCAGCCCCTGCGGAATGCCCTCGTAGCTCGGCTCCCCGTCGAGCACAGGCTTGACGGGGCGGTGGCTCCAGGCCGAGTCAACGTACATCCAGTTGTCCTCCTCCGTGCCCTCGGCGATGGGGTAGCGCTTGTCGCCCATGCGCTGGTTGTAGCGGCGGTGCCCGCTCTGGAACATGTTGAAGTCGAGCCACTCGCTGCTGTTAAACCACTGGGCCGACGTGTGGCGGCCGCGGGGGTGGAACGTCATCAGGTGACGGCGGTCGGCGGCCTTGATGGTGGTGGCCAGCGCCTCCCACACCTCGGGGTGGATGTCACCCCGGATGTCGCCGCCCATCACCCACACGATGTTCGGCCGCCGGCCGTAGCGCCGCGCCAGGAACGAGCCGTAGGCCCTGGCCTGGGTGGCGTTCATGTCGCCGCGCTTCACCATTCCGCCCCAGATGCACACCATGGCCACGTAGATGCCGTGGGCCGCCGCGCGGTCGACGATGTAGTCCATGTGGTTCCAGTAGCCGTAGACCCCCGGCCTGTCGGCCTGGCTGAAGTCAAACCCCCGGTCAAGGGCCATCTGTCCGTAGGCATTGAACGAGGGGATGGCGTTGATGACCTGCACCTGCACCACGTTGTAGCCGGCCCGCCCGAGCGAGGCGAGGTAGTGCTCCGCCTCGTCGCGGTTGAGCCGCTCGGGCAGCAGCCAGCCCGTGTCGGCCAGCCAGAAGAACGGCTTGCCGTTGGCAAACTGGAGAAAGCGGCCGTTGGCCGACACGCGCAGGTCGCCGTTGTCCCACGGGCTGCCGGCGGCCAAGGCCGGCAGCGACAGGGTGAGGGAAAGAGCGAGAATGTAGAGGAAGTGTCTCATGTTTTGTCTGTTTTGTCCTTTGTTTGCAAAAGTAACAAAAACCCGGCATCATGCCCCCTGTTTCGTGGAATTTGTGTATTTTTGCAATTCAAACGGGCCGCCCGGACGGCAGCAGACAACTGTCCGGACCTCAGACCCCAACAGATTGCATCACAAGAAACAAGAGATAGAGAAGCATGGGAAAAGTTATTCTTACCGGTGACCGCCCCACCGGAAAGCTGCACCTGGGCCACTATGTGGGCTCGTTGCGCCGCCGCGTGCAGCTGCAGAACGAGGGCGACTACGACAAGATGTTTGTCTTTATGGCCGATGTGCAGGCGCTGACCGACAACGCTGACAACCCCGAGAAAATCAGGCAGAACCTGGTAGAGGTGGCGCTCGACTACCTGTCGGCCGGGCTTGACCCCGAACGCTGCACCATATTTGTGCAGAGCCAGATTCCCGAGCTTGCCGAGCTCACCACCTACCTGATGAACCTCATCACCGTGTCGCGCGTGCAGCGCAACCCCACGGTGAAGACCGAAATCAAGATGCGCAACTTCGAGGCCAACATCCCCCTCGGCTTCTTCTGCTATCCCGTGAGCCAGGCGGCCGACATCACCCTGTTCAAGGCCACCACGGTGCCCGCCGGCGAAGACCAGGAGCCCATGCTCGAGGTGACGCGCGAGCTGGTGCGCCGCTTCAACCAGGTGTACAGCCCGGTGCTGGTGGAACCCGAAATCATGCTGCCCGACAACGCCACGGCGCGCCGGCTGCCCGGAACCGACGGCAAGGAGAAGATGAGCAAGAGCCTGGGCAACTGCATCTACCTGAGCGACTCGGCAGCCGAGGTGTGGAAAAAGGTGAAGAAAATGTCGAACGGCGCGCCGCGCATGAGCATGGACGAGCCCGGAAACCTTGAGGGCAACGCCGTGTTCACCTATCTGGAGGCCTTTGGCACCGACGAGGACTTTGCCAACTTCTGGCCAGAGTTCAGGAACCTTGACGACCTCAAGGAGCACTATGTGCGCGGGGGCATTGGCGACGGCACCTGCAAGAAGTTTCTCAACACCATTCTCAACAACCTGCTTGAGCCTATGCGCCAGCGCCGCCATGAGTTCGAGCAGGACATTCCCGAAATCTACAACATTCTGCGCAAGGGCACAGAAAAGGCGCGCGAGACCGCAGCCCGGACCATGGCCGAGGTGCGCCACGCCATGCGCATCGACTATTTCGATGACGCTGAGCTGATCAAGAGCCAGGCGGAAAAGTTCAGGAAGCCGTGACTTAGGCGGCGCCGCAAGCAGAAGTGGCGGGGAGGCATGACGGCCTTGCCCCGCCAGGCGTGAGAGCAACCCCGGCCAACCGGCCAGCCAGCTCTTCAGCCTGGCGGGGCAAGGCCGCTGACTCTATATGCTGTGGCTTACGAAGGTCGTTATCGAACGCCTGGGGAGGGTGACCGACTTCAGGCTTTTCCGCTTGCCTACAAAGGCGAGCGATTCGGCGGGACTGTCTGACGTGCGGTACATCCTCCAGAGAAGCGAAGCGGTGCCCAAGCCTTCAATGTCCATTGTCTGCTCCGTTTCCCCATAGTTGATCACAACGATAACGTTGCTGCCGTCCTCGTTGCGGAAAGCCGAGCACATCAGCCCGTAGGGGTCTGTCGCACTGTCAGGGTCGGTTGACTTGCCGCGGCACACGTTGAGGCGCACGGCTCCCGGGCGGACAAAGCGGCTGTAATTGCCGAACGACCACAGCAGCTTGGAGTCAACAATGGTGTCGGCGGCTGCGCCCGGCTGCCTGTACTGGAACAGCAGACCATCCTTGTAGTTGCCGCCGACAGCCCTCCACCACTGCCAGCTGCGGGCGTTGGCGAACACCAGGTCGTGGTGCATCACCCTTGCCACATAGAGCGCTGTCTTCATCGTGCGGTCATATCCGCCGCCACCGCCAATCTCTTCGTCATTGCCCATGATGCACACCTCGCTCTGCCAGAAGCCCACGCCATACTTGCGCAGCGTGTCGCGCAGCGCCTTCCGGCATTCCTTCATATAGCTCACCGGCGTGGTTGTCCAGTAGCTGTGCCCTGCCATGAGGTGCGGGAGCCGCTCAAGGTCGCCGACATAGGTGCCGGCGCTGTCAGGCGAGAAGAAGGACTGGATCTGGTACCCGCGCTCGGGGCCGGTCATGTGGGTGGTCATCATGCAGCGGTAGTCCGACGATTCCGGGATGATGATGCGTGTGGAGACCCCGCGTGACTTCAGCGCTCTGTCAAGAACGCGTGCGAGCCGGGCTATTTCATACTTCGTTGCCGGGCTGCCCTCCTGTTTGGGGCCTTGCCAGTTCCAGTGCCCGTCTGGCTCGTTTACCGGGGAGATGTAGTCAATCGCTACGTTGTCGTGCTCCTTCAGGCCGGCGATGACCCCAGCCATAAAGCGGGCGAAGTCACCGTATCTGTCCTCTTTCAGGTTCAGTGTGCCGCCCCGCCCGGTATTTGTCGCAAGACCGTTCTTTGTGTGGAACACCGGCGGCGAGTTCAAGAACCCCAGCAGGTAGGGGACGCCGTAGTCCTTGGCACGCTTCAGAAACCTGCGCTGTCCGGCCTGCTTGGTCCAGTCGTAGCTGCCGTCGGCATTCAGAAAGCACTCGGTCCGCGTGCCGTGGCTGATGCGGCTGCTGTCGCCCTGCTCCACACTTCCCGCCCCGATGTTGAAGCGCCAGATGCTCAGCGCGATGCCCTCGGGGTTGCCCTTGTCGTCGGTTGCCGGGCTGAACAGCAGCTTGGCAACGTTGTCCTGTGCCTGTCCGGGCATCTCGCCTATGAAGCGCATGCTCCACGCGTCAGACGCGCCGAAGCAGTCAATCTGCTGGTGCCGGATGTCGGGATTTACAGTGAAGACGGCCCGCTCCTGTGCCGTGGCTGACAGGCATGCCACAGCGCATACCATGGAAATTGTCCTTTTCATTCGGAGAAAGCTTTTGTGTGAAACTGTGCTTTTTTATCTTGAATGTTCAGATGAAGGCTTTTGGCTGCCCTTCGCCGGGCTGTCAACACTGACCGGCGCCGCCTTCACCAGTCCCAGCTCCACCAGCTTGTTGAACATCAGCTTTCCAACATACTCCGTGCCGGCTCCGTTGAAGTGGAGCACATCTTTCTTCAGGGGCACGTTGCGCAAGTCTATGGGGTAGACATTCGGAAGCTCCCGGGCCACCTTGAGCTGCGCCGCCTCGACGACGGGGCTGTACAGGCGCGAGCCATGCGGCACGGTGCCGAAGATAAAGGGCAGCGTCCTGTCTTTCTCCTTGCCCGTAACGGCATAGATCCGTTCGCGCATGAAGGTGATCATGTCGCGGAAGTTCTTGTAGTATTCCTCCGCCTTCTTGCAGTCGCTCTCGCCCTGGTGCCACATGATTGCTTTCACATCGTAGCCCCCTTTGATGCGGGCGAGCGTCTCCCTGGCACATTTTGCGAAGCCGTCGGTGAGCGACAGTGCCAGCGACAGTCCGCCGTCGGTGCTGTTGTATGCCCTGTTCGCTGCAATCCAGGCGCTGTCGGCATACCACACGGGCTTCCAGCCCGCTTCGCTCTCCTTGTACTGCCCCGGCGTGATAGAGGTCCCTCCGTAGGTGCACTTGATGGAATAGAAGTCCTTGCTCGAGGCCTTGTCGATAAAATAGTTTGTCACGTCGCAGAACGCGAACGTCTTTCCGAACTCGTACTTTCCGAACTTGCCATCCTGCACATGGCGCAGGAAAGCGTACTTGAGGTGCTTGTAGCCCTTGTCCAGGTATCCGGGCTTCTCGCTTGAGGACGCGCGCCCCTCCGCGTTTGATTGTCCGGCAGTGATGAACACGCTTGCCGGTGTCTGTGACGATGCTGTCAGCTGTGCCATTGCAAGCACGAGCAATGGCAGTAGTCTTCTGAGGTTCATAGATGTCCTAAATAGTGCAACACTGTAGTGGAATAACGTTATTGGTATCCGGGCGGCAACGGCAGCGGCTTGGGCGGCCGGCTGCCGCGAGAGGCCCGGCTGTTTGCCTTGCCTGAAGGTTCGCCCGGCTCCGTGTTGCAAAACAGCCGTCCAAGCCTTCGGCATGCACGGCAAAAATACGAATTTAATGGGAGAAAGCGGTCCGTTTCGGCAGGATATTTGCAGGTGGCGGGTCAATTTCCCTGCGAGCGTTCAGCCTTTTTCATGCACATCGACGGCCCTTCCGCTCGGCTCGTTCATGTTCCTGAACGCCTCGTCCCAGGCCAGGGCCTCGGCCGTCGAGCACGCCACGCTGGGCACGCTGGGCACCGACAGCGCGGCTGAGTCGCTGGGGAAGTGCTCTGCAAAGATGGTGCGGTAGAAGTATTCCTCCTTGTTGCGCGGCGGGTTGACGGGGAAACGGTCGGCCGCGTGGGCCATCTGGCTGTCCGACACGGCCGACGCCGTGACCTGCTTCAGCGTGTCTATCCACGAGTAGCCCACGCCGTCGCTGAACTGCTCTTTCTGCCGCCACGCCACCTCGGGCGGAAGCATGTCGCTGAACGCCTCGCGCAGTATCCTCTTCTCCACCGTGTGGCCCGGGCACATCTTCGCCTCGGGGTTGGTGCGCATGGCCACGTCGAGGAATTCCTTGTCCAGGAAGGGCACGCGCCCCTCCACTCCCCAGGCCGAGAGGCTCTTGTTCGCCCTCAGGCAGTCGTAGAGGTGCAGCTTGGAGAGCTTGCGCACCGTCTCCTCGTGGAATGCCCTGGCGTTGGGGGCCTTGTGGAAATACAGGTAGCCGCCGAAAATCTCGTCGGCCCCCTCGCCCGAGAGCACCATCTTGATGCCCATCGAGCGGATGACGCGCGCCAGCAGGTACATCGGCGTCGAGGCCCTGACGGTGGTCACGTCATACGTCTCGATGAAGTAGATCACGTCGCGGATGGCATCCAGCCCCTCCTGTATGGTGTAGTTGATTTCGTGGTGCACCGTTCCGATGCGGTCGGCCACCATCCGTGCCTTGGCCAGGTCGGGCGCGCCCTTCAGTCCCACGGCGAACGAGTGGAGGCGCGGCCACCAGGCCCGGGTCGATCCGTTGTCCTCGACGCGCTTTTCCGAATACTTCTGCGCGACGGCGCTGATGATGGACGAGTCCAGGCCGCCCGACAGCAGCACCCCGTAGGGCACGTCGCTCATCAGCTGGCGCCTCACCGCCTCCTCGAGCGCGCTGCGGATGGCGGTCGCGCTCGCCCCGTTGCCCTTCACGTTGTCGTAGTCTGTCCAGTCGCGCGTGTAGTACTTCACCATCCGTCCCTCCCTGCTGCTGTAGTAGTGGCCCGGGGGGAACGTCTCGTAGCGGTCGCAGTTGCCCTCGAGGGCCTTCAGCTCGCTGGCCACATACACCCTGCCGTCGCTGTCGTAGCCGATGTACAGCGGAATCACGCCGATGGGGTCGCGCGCAATGAGGAACTCGTCGCGCTCGGCGTCGTAGAGCGCGAAGGCGAAGATGCCGTTGAGGTCTTCGAGAAAGCCGGCGCCCTTGTCGCGGTAGAGCGCGAGAATCACCTCGCAGTCGCTGCCCGTCTGGAACTGGTAGCGCCCGGCGTACCTCCGCCTGATGTCCTTGTGGTTGTAAATCTCGCCGTTCACGGTCAGCACCTGCTTCTTGTCGGGACTGAACAGCGGCTGGCGGCCCGACTCGGGGTCGACGATTGACAGCCGCTCATGGGCCAGGATGGCCGACCCCTCGCAGTAGATGCCGCTCCAGTCGGGGCCGCGGTGACGGATTTTCTGGCTCATACGGAGCGCTTTCTGGCGCAGCTCGGGAGTCTGCTCCTGGATGTTGAAGATTGAAACGATTCCACACATAGCTTTTCAGATTGTTTTGAACGCCCGCCAGGGCGCGGTTGGTTTGACGTGAAGTCCCCTGCCAGGGGTGGCCGCCCGCCGCTTCCCTTCGGGACGGGCCGGAGCCCGGCGGCAGGCCACCCTTGGCAGAGGACCGGGTGACTGTTGTCCTCGCGTGTCAGCCCTGAGGCTGGCCGGCGTGTCAGTTGTAGCAGCTCTCTCCGTGCTCGTAGATGTCAAGGCCCTCCTCCTCGATGCGCTTGTCAACGCGGAGACCCTTGACCCACTTGATGCCCCAGAAGAGGACGATGCCCGTAGCGGCTGCCCAGAGGTCGATGACCAGGATGCCGAAGCACTGCGCCCCGAAGAAGCCCCAGCCGCCTCCGGTCAGCGCACCGCCGTCGATGGCCAGCAGTCCGGTGAGCAGGGTGCCCAGGATGCCGCACACGCCATGCACGGAGCTGGCGCCCACGGGGTCGTCAACATGCAGCTTGGCATCGATAAACTCGATGGAGTAGACCAGCACGACGCCGCAAACCAGTCCGATGACGACAGCTGCCCAGGGCGCCACCATGTCACATCCGGCCGTGATGCCCACCAGTCCGGCCAGGATGCCGTTGAGCGTGAGCGAGAACGACGGCTTGCCATACTTCAGCCATGAGGTGAACATCGTGGCCAGTCCGCCCGCAACGGCAGCCAGGTTGGTGGTGAGGAACACGTGCGAGATGGCCACCCTGTTGGCCTCGCCCGAGGCTGCCAGCTGCGAGCCGGGGTTGAAGCCGAACCACCCGAACCACAGGATGAACACGCCCAGCGCAGCCGCCATCAGGTTGTGGCCGGGGATGGCGCGGCTCTTGCCGTTGCGGTCGTACTTGCCCAAGCGCGCCCCCAGGCACACGGCTCCGACGAAAGCCAGCACGCCGCCCACCGAGTGGACTACGGCCGAGCCGGCAAAGTCGTGGAACGTGGCGCCAAAGGTGGTCATCATGAAGCTGTCCTCGCTGCCGTTGCACAGCCAGCCGCCGCCCCATGTCCAGTGCCCCTCGATGGGGTAGATGAGCAGCGAGATGAAGAACGAGTAGACCACATACATGGAAAACTTGGTGCGCTCGGCCATGGCGCCCGACACGATGGTGGCGCTGGTGGCGCAGAACACCGTCTCGAAAATCAGAAAGCCCTCGACAGGAAGCGCGCCTTTGTAAAAGGATAGGTCGCCGAAGTTGGGCATGCCGACGAAGCCCTCGCCGTCGCTGCCGAACATCAGCCCGAAGCCCACGAACCAGAACAGCAGGGAGCCCACCATGAAGTCGACAAAGTTCTTGAACAGAATGTTAGCCGTGTTCTTGCTCCGCGTGAAGCCCGCCTCGCACAGGGCGAACCCCGGCTGCATGAAAAACACCAGCATGGCGGCCAGCAGCATCCACACAGTGTCCAGTGACGTGGCCAGGTCGTCAGTGGTTATAGCCAGAAATAATGATGTCATAATTGTAATGTTTTAATTGTCCTTGTGTCGTTTGTGTTACCTGAATCTCTCGCTTGCCGCCAGGCGGCCCTGCCGCTCGCCGGCAAGGTGGGCCGTCCGGCCTCATTTCTCCTGCTCCGCGTTGTAGAGGGCGATGTCGCCCCGCTCGCCTGTGCGGATGCGGATGGCATCCTCGATGGGAATCACAAAGATGCGCCCGTCGCCAATCTCGCCCGTGTAGGCTGCCTTCTGGATGGCCGACAGCGTGCGCTCAACGTTCTTGTCGCGCACGACAACGTTAATCAGAATGCGCTCGATGCAGCTCGTGTCGTACATCACGCCGCGGTAAATGCGCGCCTGTCTCATCTTTCCCTCGCCCCTCACGTCGTAGTAAGAGAACCATTCGATGTCGGCGGCAAGCAGCGCCTCCTTCACGTCATCGAACTTTGTCTTGCGGATGATGGCTTCAATCTTTCTCATTCTTACCTCTCCTTTTAATTTTAAACGTGTGACATAATGTTAACTTTCGACTGCAAAATTACGACATTATGCAATTAAAACAAATATATAACGGTCAAAAAGATAATATAAAACTAAAATAGCTAACGTTTAAATAAAATTATATAGTGTTTCATAACAAATCGAAAGCGCTTTTGATTCTTTTTATTACAATTTGCATTTTTTGTGCAAATAGTTGATAGAAACCTGCCGCTTTCCCTTTGATTTTCTTGCGAAATGGCCTATCTTTGCACCGAAATCAATTCAGAATATAACATTTCAAGGTAAAAAACAGGCAAAATGCAAAAGACTGTCAGGTTCACCAAGATGCAAGGGGCGGGTAATGACTACATCTATGTCAACACCTTATTATATACAATCCCCAACCCCGGGGCCGCCGCCGTCAAGTGGAGCGCGCGCCACACCGGCATCGGCAGTGACGGTCTGGTGCTCATCGGCAAGTCTCCCGTGCCCGAGGCCGACTTCTCCATGCGCATCTTCAATGCCGACGGGTCGGAGGCCATGATGTGCGGCAACGCCTCGCGCTGCATCGGGAAGTACCTGTACGAGAAGGGGCTCACCGGCAAGACGGAGATACGCCTGCTCACCCTCTCGGGGGTGAAGACGCTCCGCCTCCACCTTGGCAGCGACGGCACGGTGGGCAGTGTCACCGTTGACATGCTCGCGCCGCAGCTCACCGACAAGAGCCAGCTGGCCGTCGGCGGCGGCAGCATGACCGACGGCGAGCTGGCTGCAGACGGCTTCCGCTTCCGCGGCACCTTTGTCTCGATGGGCAACCCCCACTTTGTGATTTTCACGGATAACATCAACGGCATTGACGTGGCGCGCTGCGGCGCCCTGCTCGAGTGCCATCCCGCCTTTCCCGAGCGCTGCAACATCGAGTTCGCCCAGGTGCTTGGCGACGGCACGATAAGGGCGCGCGTGTGGGAGCGTGGCAGCGGCGTCACCATGGCCTGCGGAACAGGGGCCTGCGCCACGGCCGTGGCCGCGGCGCTCACGGGCCGCGCAGGGCGGCGCAGCAGCGTGTGGATGGACGGCGGAACGCTTGACGTCAACTGGAGCGACACCGACAACCACGTCTACATGAGCGGCCCCGCCGCGTTCGTCTTCGAGGGGGAGATAGCGCTGGATGAATAGTCCCGGCGCGGCGCGGCGGCACAAGCAAGGCAAACTTCAACAACAATCAATATAAAGGAACAAACGAATATGGCATTAGTGAACGAACATTTCCTCAAGCTGCCGAACAACTACCTGTTCGCCGACATTGCCAAGAAGGTCAACGCCTTCAAGGTGTCGCACCCCCATGCCGAGGTCATCAGCCTGGGCATCGGCGATGTCACCCAGCCCCTGTGCCCCGCCGTGATTGAAGCCATGCACAAGGCTGTCGACGAGATGGGCCGCAAGGAGACCTTCCGCGGCTACGGCCCGGAGCAGGGCTACGCCTTCCTGCGCGAGGCCATCGTCAAGAACGACTACCTGCCCCGGGGCATCCACCTTGACCCCTCCGAGGTGTTCGTCAACGACGGTGCCAAGAGCGACACCGGCAACATCCAGGAGCTGGTGCGCTGGGACAACAGCATCGGCGTGACCGACCCCATCTATCCCGTCTACATCGACTCCAACGTGATGATAGGCCGCGCCGGGGTGCTGCGCGACGGCAAGTGGAGCAACGTCGTCTATATGCCTTGTACGGAGGAGAACAACTTTGTCCCCCAGCTGCCCGACCGCCGCGTCGACATCATCTACCTGTGCTACCCCAACAACCCCACGGGCACCGTCATCTCCAAGGACGAGCTGCGCAAGTGGGTGAACTACGCCATCAAGAACGACACCCTCATCTTCTACGACGCAGCCTACGAGGCCTATATCCGCGAGGAGGGCATCCCCCATTCCATCTACGAGATCAAGGGCGCGCGCAAGGTGGCCATCGAGTTCCGCAGCTATTCCAAGACTGCCGGCTTCACCGGCGTGCGCTGCGGCTACACCGTGGTGCCCAAGGAGCTTACCGCCTCGACCCTGGGCGGCGAGCGCGTGGCGCTCAACCCCCTGTGGAACCGCCGCCAGTGCACCAAGTTCAACGGCACCAGCTATGTGAGCCAGCGCGCCGCCGAGGCCGTCTACTCGCCCGAGGGGCGCGAGCAGGTGAAGGCCGTCATCGACTACTATATGGAAAACGCCCGGATAATGACACAGACCCTCACCTCGCTGGGGCTCAGGGTGTACGGCGGAAAGAACGCGCCCTACCTCTGGGTGAAGACACCCGACGGCCTAGGCAGCGAGCGCTTCTTCGAGCAGATGCTCTACAACGCCCATGTGGTGTGCACCCCGGGCGTGGGCTTCGGCCCGAGCGGCGAGGGCTATGTGCGCCTCACCGCCTTTGGCGACCGGGCCGACTGCGAGGAGGCCATGGAGCGCCTTGCCAAGTGGCTGCGGTAGCGGCTGCGCGCGCTGCGCGGCGTCACATCTTCGGGTTCTGACCAACACATCTTAATTATATATATTCCAACACAACACAAACAACATTGTCTAACAAAAACTTAACAAAGATGAAAAGACTTGGAAAATTGGGCATCGCGGCCATGATGACCGTGGCCGGTGCCGTGACAGCAGCAGCGCAGGACAACGTAGAGGCCACCCTGTCGGCCGATGTGGTCAACCAGTATGTGTGGCGTGGCACCAAGTGCGGCGACGTGTCCGTGCAGCCCACGCTGGGCGTGAGCTACAAGGGGTTCTCGCTCACCGCATGGGGGAGCACCGAACTGGCGCCGAAGACCGGCGCCGACTATCCCTCGGAACTTGACCTCACACTGGCCTACGCCGCCGGAGGCTTCAATGTGGGCGTCACCGACTACTGGTTCTCTGCCGGGTCGGATGCTGCCGGACGCTATTTCATGTACAGCACCCACAGCACCAACCACATGTTCGAGGCCAATGTGGGCTACGACTTCGGACCGCTCTCCGTACAGTGGTACACCGTCTTTGCCGGTGACGACTACCGCAAGCCTGGCGACGACGGCTCAGCCGAACGCGCCTACTCCTCCTATGTCGAGCTGGCCGCCCCCTTCACCCTTGGCAAGCTTGACTGGAAGGCTGCTGTCGGCGCCTCGCCTTTCAAGACCACGCTCTATGGCAACGACAACTTTGCCGTGACCAACGTGTCGCTACGCGCCACCAAGGACATCACGGTGACACCGACATTCAGCATCCCAGTGTTCGCCCAGGTGGCCGCCAATCCCGCAGCGCAGTCCGCCTACTTTGTGTTCGGGCTCACGCTCAGACCCTGACCCCCCCGGGGGCGCCCCGCGGCGCCCCCGCTCTACAAACGAAACCAAACACTCAAAAATTCAAATAGTATGACAAACTTAAGATTTCAGGTTGTAGCCGAGGCTTTCAAGAAGAAGCCTCTCGAAGTGAAGGCTCCCGCGGAGCGCCCCTACGAGTATTTCGGCAAGAAGGTGTTCAACCGCGAGAAGATGTACAAGTACCTGCCCAAGGACGTCTACGAAAAGCTGATTGACGTGATTGACAACGGCACGCGCCTTGACCGCTCCATTGCCGACGCGGTGGCTGCCGGCATCAAGCAGTGGGCTGTCGAGAACGGCGTGACCCACTACACCCACTGGTTCCAGCCCCTGACCGAAGGCACCGCCGAGAAGCACGACTCCTTTATCGAGCACGACGGCAAGGGCGGCATGGTCGAGGAGTTCTCGGGCAAGCTGCTCGTACAGCAGGAACCCGACGCCAGCTCGTTCCCCAGCGGCGGCATCCGCAACACGTTCGAGGCGCGCGGCTATTCCGCATGGGACCCCACATCGCCTGTCTTCATCATCGATGACACCCTGTGCATCCCCACTATCTTCATTTCCTACACCGGCGAGGCGCTCGACTACAAGGCGCCCCTGCTGCGCACGCTCCATGCTGTCAACGTGGCTGCAACCGACGTTTGCCATTACTTTTACCCCGAGGTGAAAAAGGTGCAGAGCAACCTGGGCTGGGAGCAGGAGTATTTCCTGGTTGACGAGGGGCTCTACTCGGCCCGCCCCGACCTGCTGCTCACCGGCCGCACCCTCATGGGGCACGACTCGGCCAAGAACCAGCAGATGGAAGACCACTACTTCGGCACCATCCCCGACCGCGTGCAGGCCTTTATGAAAGACCTTGAGATCCAGGCCCTCGAGCTGGGTATCCCCTGCAAGACACGCCACAACGAGGTGGCCCCCAACCAGTTTGAGGTGGCTCCCATCTTCGAGGACACCAACCTGGCCGTTGACCACAACATGCTGCTCATGTCGCTCATGAAGAAGGTGGCCCGCAAGCACGGCTTCCGCGCCCTGCTCCACGAGAAGCCCTTTGCCGGCATCAACGGCTCGGGCAAGCACAACAACTGGAGCCTGTCCACCGACACGGGCGTGCTGCTCCACGCGCCGGGCAAGACTCCCGTTGACAACCTGCGCTTCGTGGTGTTCATCGTCGAGACCCTCATGGGTGTCTACCGCCACAACGGCCTCATCAAGGCCAGCATCATGAGCGCCACCAACGCTCACCGCCTGGGCGCCAACGAGGCTCCCCCCGCCATCATCTCGTCGTTCCTCGGCACGCAGCTCAGCGAGCTGCTCGACCACATCGAGCGGAGCGACCGCGACGACCAGTTCAGCATGGCCGGCAAGCAGGGGCTGAAGATGGACATCCCCGAGATTCCCGAACTGCTCATTGACAACACCGACCGCAACCGCACCAGCCCCTTCGCCTTCACCGGCAACCGCTTCGAGTTCCGCGCCGTGGGCTCCGAGGCCAACTGCGCCTCGGCCATGATCGCGCTCAACTCGGCTGTGGCCGAGGCCCTGGTGAGCTTCAAGAAGCGTGTTGACGCCCTCGTGGCCGCAGGCACCGACCTGAACAGCGCCATCATCAAGGTGCTGCGCGACGACATCAAGACATGCAAGCCCATCCGCTTCGACGGCAACGGCTACAGCGACGAGTGGGTCGAGGAGGCCACGCGCCGCGGGCTTGACGTGGAGAAGAGCTGCCCCGTCATCTTCGAACGCTACCTTGACGAGAGCAGCATCGCCATGTTCGAGAGCCTTGGCGTGATGACGCGCAAGGAGCTCGAGGCGCGCAACGAGGTGAAATGGGAGACCTACACCAAGAAAATCCAGATTGAGGCCCGCGTGATGGGCGACCTGTCGATGAACCACATCATCCCCGTGGCCACCCACTACCAGAGCCAGCTGCTGAAGAACGTGCAGAACATGCGCAGCATCTTCCCCACGGACAAGGCCGAGAGCCTGAACGCGCGCAACATGAAGATTATCGAGGAGATAGCCGAGCGCACAGCCATCATTGAGAAGGGTGTCGACGACTTGGTCAACGCGCGCAAGGTGGCCAACAAGATTGAGGACGAGCACGCCAAGGCCATTGCCTACCACGACACGGTGGCTCCGCTGATGGACTCCATCCGCTACCACATTGACAAGCTCGAGCTTGTGGTGGAGGACGACCTCTGGACACTGCCCAAGTACCGCGAGCTGCTGTTCATCAGATGACGCTTCTGAGCGTGTACGCTTTTTGAACCAAAAAGGTCCGGCTCCTTTCGGAGCCGGACCGTTAACAGGCAATCTATTTCTTTTTTTGGTTGTTTGAAGTTTGCTGCGGGGGGTGGCTGTGAAGCCGTCTCCCGCTTTCTGTTGCCTGTCGTTGGTGAGAGCAGCCGGCGTCAGATGAGCGGCATGCCGAGGGCCTCGCACTCGCGGCGCATCTCTTCGGGCCAGATGCTTGCCTGAATCTCTCCGATGTGGGCCTTGTGGAGCATCACCATGCACAGGCGGCTCTGCCCGATGCCTCCGCCGATGGTCAGCGGCAGCTCGCCGGCCAGCAGCTTCCGGTGGAAGTAGAGTTTCTCGCGGTCCTCCTTCCCCTCGGTCTTCAGTTGCCTGCGCAGGGCTTCGCTGTCGACGCGCACGCCCATTGACGACAGCTCGAACGAGCGCTCGAGCACGGGGTACCATATCAGGATGTCACCGTTGAGGCCCACCTTGCCGTCCTCGGCCACCGTCGACCAGTCGTCGTAGTCGGGGGCGCGCCCGTCGTGCTTCCTCCCGTCGCTCAGCCTGCCGCCGATGCCGGTGACAAACACCGCCCCGAACCGCTTGCAGATGGCGTCCTCGCGCTCCTTGGGTGACTTGTCGGGATACATCTCCAGCAGGTCCTCGCTGTGGATGAACGCGATTTCATCGGGCAGGAAGGGCTTCAGCTGCGGGTAGGTCTCGCACGTGAGATACTCCGTGCGCCTGATGGCCGCGTAGATGCGCCTCACCGTGTCCTTCAGAAAGGCCACCGTGCGCTGCTCCCTGGTGATGACAGCCTCCCAGTCCCACTGGTCGACATAGAGCGAGTGCAGGTTGTCCAGCTCCTCGTCGGCCCTGATGGCGTTCATGTCGGTGTAGATGCCGTGTCCCGGCTCGATGTGGTACTCGGCCAGGGTCAGCCGCTTCCACTTGGCCAGCGAGTGGACCACCTCGGCCTTGGCGTCGCCCAGGTCTTTCACAGGGAACGTCACGGCGCGCTCCACGCCGTTGAGGTCGTCGTTGATGCCCAGTCCCTGGAGCACAAACAGTGGGGCCGTGACGCGCCGCAGCCGCAGCTCGGTTGACAGGTTTTGCTGGAAAAACTCCTTTATCAGCTTGATGCCTTGCTCTGTCTGCTTGGTGTCCAGCAGTGCATGGTAGTCTCTTGGCTTGATCAGTCTGCTCATAGCTTTCGGTTTTGTTATGCCTTGCAAAGGTACGGCTTTTGCGTGAAAGTGCAATCAAAACAGCCTCTGTATTTCACTTTCTGACGGTGTTGTGGCAGATTTGATGACAGACTTGTTCACAGCGTGGCGAGGATGTCCTCGGCTATCAGGTCGTCGCGAAGGCGGTTCTCGGCCAGGAAAGCCTTGACATCATAGCGGTCGGCAAACGCCTTTCTCGCGCCGTAGCACAGCACCTTCATGTCTGACGGCCCGAAATAGCGGGCTATCTTCTCGCCAAAGCCGCCGTCGAGGGCGCCGTCCTCGAGGGTCACCACCAGGCGGTGGCTGCCCTTCAGACGCTCCATCAGCGCGGTGTCAATGCCCGTGATATAGCGTGGGTTGACGAGTGTGGCGCTGATGCCGTGCCCTTTCAGCCGCTCGCATACGGCCTCGCCGAGCGCGAAGAAGTTGCCCAGTCCGAGGATGGCCACGTCCTTTCCGCTGGCGGCCACCTCGTAGCGGTTAAGCTCCGAGTAGTCGGCCGGCACGGCGCGCCTGGCCGGGGTGAGCGGCCCCACCGGCATGCGGATGGCCACGGGGTGCTCGCGGTAGCCGAGGCTCCAGTCAAGCATGGCCAGGTACTCCTCGCGGTTGGTCGGCGCGAGATAGACCAGGTTGGGGATGTTGGCCAGCAGCGGGATGTCAAAGTGGCACAGGTGGGTCACGTCGTTCATCGACGACAGCGAACCCTTGATAACCAGGATGGTGGCGGGGCTGTCGTTGATGCAGAGGTCTTGCGACAGCTGGTCGTAGGTGCGTTGCAGGAACGAGCTGCACACGCCGAACACCGGCTTGCCGCCCGCCTTGGCGATGCCCGAGGCCAGGGCCACGGCGTGCTCCTCGGCGATGCCCACGTCGACAAACTGACTTCCGGCCTCCTTGCGGCGTTCGGGTGTCCATGCCCAGATGTTGGGCGTGCCGGCAGTGATGGCGCAAACGGCCTTGTCGGCCTTCATCAGCCTGAGCAGGTGGGTGGCTGTCAGCTCTTCGTAGCCCTCGCCGGGGGCCGTCTTGGGCTTCCCGGTGGCGATGTCGAAGGGCATGGTCCAGTGCCAGTGCTCCTTGTCGGTCTCGGCCGGCTTGTAGCCCTTGCCCTTCAGCGTGTTGATGTGCACCACCACGGGGTGGCCGGTGCCCTTCACCTTCCTGAACGCCGCAATCAGCGAGGCGATGTCGTTGCCCTTGTCCACATACATGTAGTCCAGTCCCATGGCGCGGAACAGGTTGTCCGGGCATTCGCCGCGGCTCTCCCTGAGCTGCGCGAGGTTGCGGTAGAGTCCGCCGTGGTCCTCGGCGATAGACATCTGGTTGTCGTTCACGATGATGATAAGGTTGGTGCCCAGCTCGGCGGCCCAGTCAAGTCCTTCGAGCGCCTCGCCGCCGCTGAGCGAGCCGTCGCCGATCACGGCAATCACGTTGTTGCGCCCCCCGCGCAGGTCGCGCCCCTTGGCCAGTCCGCAGGCCAGGCTGACGGAGGTCGAGGTGTGGCCGACGACGAACTGGTCGTGCACGCTCTCGGAAGGCTCCGTGTAGCCCGACACGTCGCCGTAGTGGGCGGGCGACATGAAGGCCTCGGCCCTGCCGGTGAGCATCTTGTGGGAGTAGCTCTGGTGGGACACGTCGAACACAATCTTGTCCTCGGGCGAGTTGAACACGTAGTGCAGGGCGATGGTGGCCTCTACGATGCCCAGATTGGGGCCGCAGTGGCCGCCGCGTACGCTGAGCTTCTCGATGAGCAGGGTGCGCATCTCGGAGGCCAGCTCCGTCATTTCCTCCACCGACAGGCGCTTCACGTCGGCCGGTGACTTGATGTTGTTGATGTATTTCATTGCTAAGTGTGATATAAGTAAGTTTGCGAATTTGCTTGCCGGTGGCGGGCGGCGCGCCCCAGGTGCAGCCGCTGCCGTCCTGCCGCTCCAGGGTGAAGCCCCGCTTTCAGTGTCAGAAGTCAAGCCGGATGCCGGCCATCACCGTGGCCCGCGGCATGGGGTAGCCCTGGTTAATCTCGTAGTCCTGCGCCAGCAGGTTCTCGCCCCTGGCCCACACGGTGAGGTGGGGGGCCGCGGCGTAGCTCACCGCCAGGCCCAGGAGGCAGAACGACTCCTTTGTGGCGTTGCTGCCCACGGCGGTGTACAGGTTGGCGATGTACTGCAGCGTGGCGCTGGCGCGCAGGCGGTCGCTGCGGTAGTCAGCGCCCGCGAAGCCCTTGTACTCGGGGGCGGCCACCACCTTGTTCTTCATGTGGAGCCACGAGTGGTTGGTGGTCACGCTCCAGTGGCGGCCAAGGGTGAAGGCCAGCTCGGCCTCCGCCCCGCGGTTCTCAATGGCGCCGGTGTTGGTGTTCCTCCTGTCCACTGTCTGAATCATGTTGTCACCCTTGATGCAGTAGAGGTTGGCGCCGTAGCTGAGCCGTCCCGTGCGCTGCCGCCACGCCAGCTCGCAGTTCCACAGCCGCTCGGGCCTCAGCTCCTCGTTCGACGGCGGGTAGAGGTAAAGCTCGCGCATGGTGGGGTTGCGGAAGCCCTTGGCCGCCACCAGCTTGAGTTCGCCGGTGGTCACTGGGCGCACCACCAGGCCCGCCTGCGGCACCCATTCGGTGCCCGTGACGCTGTGGTGGTCAGCCCGGATGCCGGCATCCACGGTGAGCCACGGCAGCAGGTCCTGCCTGAAGTCGGCGTAGACAGCAATCTCGTTGCGGTGGGAGCGCCCGCTCTGCTTGTTGGGCGTGTCCATCACCTCGCCGGTCTCCTTCGATGTGTAGTAGGCGTGCCCGTAGATGTGCCGGTAGTCCGCGCCCACCGTGACGCGGTTGCCGGCGAAGAGCTGCGCGCTCTGGTAGACCGACACCCCGGTGAGCGCGTCTTTCGAGCGGAAGTAGCGGTTGGTTGAAAGGGCGGGGTCCTGGGTGCCGTCGTCAATCTTGTGGCGGCCGAAGTTGGAGTAGACGCTGACGGCCCCGCTGGTGTTGCGGTAGCTGTTCTCCACCGCGGCCGAGGCCGCGCCCCGCGTTATCCACTGGCAGGCGCCGTAGACGGGGCTTTGCACGCGGCCCGGGTACTGCGCGTTGAAGTGGGTCACGTCGGCGTCAGCCCTGGCGTTCCAGTGGGGCGAGATGTCGTAGCCCAGCTTCACATAGCCGCCATACTGCTCGAAGCCCATGTGCGGGCGGTGGTTGTCGGTGCGCCCGTACTGGGCCGACACGGTGCTGCTGAAGGCCCCCGCCTTGGTCTGGACCGTGGCCTCGGCCTCCGCCGTTCCGTAGCTTCCGCCGCTGAGGGTGGCCGAGGCGCGCGTGCCGTCGTGCGCCATCTTCCGCGTCACGATGTTCATCACGCCCCCCATGGCGTTGCTGCCGTAGAGTGCCGATGCCGGCCCGCGGAGCACCTCCACGCGCTCGGCGAGCATGGTCTGGTAGCTGTCGGCGATGGGGTGGCCGTAGATGCCGCTGTACTGGGGGTGCCCGTCAATGAGCACCAGCAGCTGGCCGCTGCCGCCGCTGAGGCCGCGCAGGCTGATGTTGCCCGAGCCGCCGGTAGACATGCCGTAGCCCATCATGGCGCGCGAGGTGACAAACAGTCCGGGCACCTGCTGCATCACGGTGGGCAGGACCGACTGCTCGTGGCTGGCCGTGAGCCTCTCGCGCCCGATGACGGTCACCGTCATGGGCAGGTGCCTGGTGTCGGTGACACTGCGCGTGCCCGTGACCACAACCTCGGAGAGGCTAGCCGAGTCGGCCGGCTCTGCTGCGGCGGCGCTGAGGGCGCCGCCCGCCGCCACCGCTATGAGCAGTGGAATGGTTCTGTTCTTCATCAAGCAAGGAAGTCTGTTGCGCCGTTTCTATTTGTCAAGGTCCACAATCCTGTACTTCAGCGTGCCCAGGCCTATCTTCGCCGCGTGGTCAATGGTGTGGGTGCCGTGCATCTTGCGGATGCGCTCCTGCAGGGGCACCGCCGTGTCGCCCTCCTTGGAGTCGTAGTTGAACACCACGTCGAGGCAGGCCCTGTCGAGCGCCACGGGGTCGGTGCTCGCCATGATGCCGTAGTCCTTGATCATCGGGTGCTGGGGGTTGCCGTTGCAGTCGCAGTCGATGCTCATGTTGTTCATCACGTTGATGTAGACAATGTTCTTGCCCGGCTGCTTGAAATAGTCGTGCACGGCGGTGGCAGCCGTTGCCATCGCCTCGAGGAACCCGTCCTGGTTGCCCGCGTAGTGCCACAGGTCTTTCACCGTGCGCTGCTTGCCGGCCGTGTGGATATAGGCCTTTCCGTCGGCCGAGGCCACGCCGATGCTCTGGTTCTTCAGCACGCCTCCGAAGCCGCCCATCTGGTGCCCCTTGAAGTGGGCGAGGTTAATCATGAAGTCGTAGTTCTTCAGGTGCGAGCCCACCAGGTCGTACTTGATCCATGTGGTGTCGCGCACGGGCAGCTCCATCGAGCCGTCGGCATCCATGATGTCAACCCTGGCTATCTTGTCGTAGCCGCGCTCGGCGATGGCCTTCCTGTGGCTCTCGGTGGTCGAGCGCGCGCCGCCGTAGGCTGTGTTGCACTCCACGAGCGTGCCGTGCACCTCGTCGACCAGCGGCTTGATGAAGTCGGGGCGCAGGTGGTTGGTGCGGCTTGACTCGCCGGTGGATATCTTGATCGCCACGCGGCCCCTGGCCTTCACGCCCATGGCCTTGTAGATGCTGACCAGGGCCTCGGGGGTGATTTTCTTGGTGAGATACACGGTGGCCACGCTGTCCTTCATGCAGCGGTTTCCGCAGGATGTTTTCCTGTCCTGTGCCATAACCTCGATGGCAGCGAGAACCGCCACCGACACCAATAAGAGAGATCTTTTCATGCTGTTGTCTTTTTAGTATTTGTTGTGACATTCGTATGTTTCAGCAAGGCAAGCGCTTGCGGCTGTCCGCAATGTCCTGCTCCTTTGGCCGTTGCGTGCGTCGCGCGCGCCTCGCAGCCGGTGCAGTCATGGGGCTGCCCCCGGCCCTTTCGCTTGCTGCAAAGATATACATTTTATTTTTATTATTCCTGCCTTTCCGCGGCGTATTTTCCCATGGCTTTTTTGAAACGGCCTGTTCCGGCTTGCCGGACGGCCGGTTTCACCGTGCGAAACGGCCCGAACCGCGTGCCGAAACTGGCCGTCCCGCAAGCCGGGACGAACCGTTTGGCGGGCCGGAACCGGCCGCTTTGGAAATTGGTGCGGAAAATGCGGGCGGCCTGTACAAAAGAGACAGGCCGGGGCGGCGGATGACATTCCGCCGCCCCGGCCCGGGCTGTGCATGGAAAGAGAGGCCTTACAGCTTCTGCTGCACCTCGATTTCGGTAAACGTCTCGATGATGTCGCCCTGCTGGATGTCGTTGAAGTTGACGAGGCTGATGCCGCACTCGAAGTTGGCGGCCACCTCCTTCACGTCGTCCTTGTAGCGTTTCAGGGCGTTGATGTCGCCCGTGTGGATCACGATGCCGTCGCGGACAACGCGCGCCTTGTCCGTGCGGTGCACCTTGCCCTCGGTGACCAAGGCTCCGGCCACGGTGCCCACCTTGGAAATCTTGTAGACCTCGCGCACCTCGAGCTGTCCGGTGACCACCTCTTTCTTCACCTTTTCGAGCATGCCCTCCATGGCCGACTTGATGTCGTCGATGGCGTCGTAGATGATGGAGTAGGTGTTGATTTCGACGCCCTCGCTGTCAGCCAGCTTGCGTGCGGCCGACGAGGGGCGCACCTGGAAGCCCACGATGATGGCGTCGGAGGCGTCGGCCAGGGTCACGTCGTTCTCCGAAATCTGGCCCACGCCCTTGTGGATCACGTTGACCTTTATCTTCTCTGTGGACAGCTTGATGAACGAGTCGCTCAGCGCCTCCACGCTGCCGTCGGTGTCGCCCTTGACAATGAGGTTGAGCTCCTTGAACGAGCCGAGGGCTATGCGGTGGCTGATGTCGGCCAGGGTGAGGCGGGTCTGTGTGCGCAGTCCCTGCTCGCGCTGCAGCTGCTCGCGCTTGTTGGCTATCTCGCGGGCCTCCTGCTCGCTGTCCATCACGTGGAAGGTGTCGCCGGCGGTGGGCGCGCCGTTGAGGCCGAGGATGATGGCCGGCTCGGCCGGCCCGGCCTTCTCCATGCGCTGGTTGCGCTCGTTGAACATGGCCTTGATGCGTCCGTGGCTCGTTCCGGCCACGACGATGTCGCCCACCTTGAGCGTTCCGTTGCTCACCAGCACGGTTGACACGTAGCCACGGCCCTTGTCGAGCGATGACTCGATGATGGAGCCGGTGGCGCGGCGGTTGGGGTTGGCCTTGAGGTCGAGCATCTCGGCCTCGAGGAGCACCTTCTCCAGAAGCTCGTCGACACCGGTGCCCTTCTTGGCCGAAATCTCCTGGCACTGGTACTTGCCGCCCCACTCCTCGACCAGCAGGTTCATCTGCGCCAGGTCTTCGCGTATCTTGTCGGGGTTGGCTCCCGGCTTGTCTATCTTGTTGATGGCAAACACCATGGGCACGTTGGCCGCCTGGGCGTGGGCGATGGCCTCCTTGGTGGTGGGCATCACGCTGTCGTCGGCGGCGATGATGATGATGGCGATGTCTGTCACCTGCGCGCCGCGGGCGCGCATGGCGGTGAACGCCTCGTGTCCCGGGGTGTCAAGGAAGGTGATGCGGCGCCCGTCCTTCAGCTTCACGTTGTAGGCGCCGATGTGCTGGGTGATGCCTCCGGCCTCGCCGGCAATCACGTTGGTGTTGCGGATGTGGTCGAGCAGCGAGGTCTTGCCGTGGTCGACGTGGCCCATCACCGTGACAATCGGCGCGCGCGGCACGAGGTCGTTCTCGTCGTCCTCCTCCTCTTGTACGGCCTCGCTCACCTCGGCGCTCACGTATTCTGTCTTGAAGCCGAACTCCTCGGCCACCAGGTTGATGGTCTCGGCGTCAAGGCGCTGGTTGATGCTCACCATGATGCCGATGGACATGCAGGTGCCGATGACCTTGTTTACCGGCACGTTCATCATCGTGGCCAGCTCGCTCACTGTCACGAACTCGGTGAGCTTCAGTGTCTTGCTCTCTGCTGCCAGCTCCTGCTTCTCCTCGTTGATGCGCTCCTGCACGGCCTCGCGCTTCTCGCGGCGGTACTTGGCTCCCTTCTTGTTCTGCCCCTTGCTGGTCAGCCGGGCCAGTGTCTCCTTTACCTGGCGTGCCACGTCCTCGTCGCTCACCTCCACGGGCTTCGGCTGGTTGCGGTTCTTCTTGTTGCGCTTGCCTCCGCCCTGCTGGCTGCTGCCCTGCTGGCCGCCGTTCTGGTTGCGCTTGTTCTTGTTGGCGTTGTTGCCGGCCTGGTTGGCTGCGGCCTCGATGTCAACGCGCTCCTTGCCGATGCGCACGCGCTTCTTGCGCTCTCCGGCGGGGCGCTGCTGGGCGGCTTTCTCCTCGCGCTCCTTGCGGCGCTCCTCCTTTGTCTTCTTCTTGGGGCGTGTGCTCTGGTTGAGCGCTGAAAGGTCGATCTTGCCCAGCACGTTCACCTTGGGCATCCGCTTGCCCTCGCTCTCCAGCGTGAAGATTTTGGGCCCGCTGGCTGCCGGGGCGCTTCCTGCCGGCGCTGCCGGCTTTGTCTGGGCTGCCTCCGGGGCCGGAGCCTGGACTGCCTGCGGCTTTTCCTCGGTCTTTTTCTCTTCCTTTCCGGCGCCCTTTTCCGGCGCTTTTGCGGGTTCCTTGGCGGGCTCCGCCGCCGCTGCCGGCTTCGCCTGGGCTGTCACGGTGGCCTTTGCCTCAGGCTCCTCTTCCTTGGGAGCGGGTGCCTGGGCCGGCTTGTCCTGTGGCTTTTCGCCGCCCGCCTTGGGCGCTCCGGCAGCCGGCTTCGGCTCTGCGCCCGCCTTCTCCTGCGGCCCTGCCACGGAGCTTCCTGCTGCGGCCTCGGGAGCCTTCCTGGCCGTTGTGGCGGCTGGCGCCGCCTTTGCCGGCTTCCCGATGCTGTCGAGGTCTATCTTGCCGATAGGCTTGAAGGTGGGGCGCTGCTCCAGCAGGTCTTCGGCCTTGGTCACTTTCTTCTCGGCCTTCTTCTCTCTCGCTTTCTTGGCGAAAATCTTTTCCGCCTCGTCCTTGATGTCCTTGTCGCCCTTGAACTCCTTGACCAGCGCCTGGTATTGCTCGTCCGAGATCTTGGTTGTCAGGTTGGCGTCTTCCTTGATCTCGCCCAGGCTTTTCTTGTTTCTCAGAAAGTCGACAGCCGTTTGAAGCCCGATGTTCAGTTCTGTCAGTGCTTTGTTTAATCTGATGCCCATTCTTTTCGTATTTGGATATGTTTCCCCTTTCCTTAATCTTATTCTCTCTCAAACTCTGCCTTCAGCACCTTGAGCATCTGGTCGACGGTCTCCTCCTCGAGGTCGGCCTTCTCGATCAGCATCTCGCGCGGCGCGTTGAGCACGGCCTTCGCGGTGTCCAGGCCGAGGGCCTTGACGGCGTCGATGACCCACTGGTCGATTTCGTCGGAGAACTCGTCAAGGTAGATGTCCTCGTCCTCCTCGCCCTCGTTCACCACGCGGAACACGTCGATGGTAAGCTCTGTGAGCAGTGAGGCCAGCTTGATGTTCATTCCGCCTCGGCCGATGGCCAGCGACACCTCTTCGGGCTGGAGGTACACCTCTGCCCTGCGGTTCTCCTCGTCAAGCGTGATGCTTGACACCTTGGCCGGACTGAGCGCGCGCTGGATGAACAGCTTGGTGTTGCTTGAGTAGTTGATGACATCGATGTTCTCGTTGCACAGCTCGCGAACGATGCCGTGAACGCGGCTTCCCCTCACGCCCACGCAGGCCCCTACGGGGTCGATGCGCTCGTCGTAGCTCTCGACGGCCACCTTGGCGCGCTCGCCCGGTATGCGGGCCACGCGCTTGATGGTGATCAGTCCGTCGGCAATCTCGGGCACCTCGGCCTCGAGCAGGCGCTCGAGGAACTGCGGGCTGGTGCGGCTCAGGATGATGCGCGGGTTGTTGTTCTCGTTGTCCACGCGCAGCACGATGGCGCGCACGGTCTCCCCCTTGTGGTAGTTGTCGGCCGGTATCTGCTCGCTCTTGGGCAGGTGGAGCTCGTTGCCCTCGTCGTCGATGACGAGCACCTCGCGCTTCCACATCTGGTAGACCTCGCCGCTGACCACCTGTCCCACCTTTTCCTTGTACTTGTTGTAGAGCGAGTCGTGCTCCAGCTCAAGGATTTTGGAGGCCAGGGTCTGGCGGAGGTTCAGGATGGCGCGCCGGCCGAACTTGCTGAAGTTCACCTCCTCGCTCACCTCCTCGCCGATTTCGTAGTCGGGTTCGATCTTCTGCGCGTCAGAGAGCGATATCTCCTTGTTCTCGTCCTGCACCTCGCCGTCGGCCACGACCACGCGGTTGCGGTGAATCTCGAAGTCGCCCTTGTCGGGGTTGACGATGACGTCGAAGTTCTCGTCGCTGCCAAACATCTTGGCAATCACGTTGCGGAAGCTCTCCTCAAGGACGCTCACCAGGGTGGTGCGGTCAATGTTCTTGGTCTCCTTAAACTCCTGGAAGGTCTCGATCATGCTCGGACCCTTTTCCTCTTTCTTTACTGCCATGGTTGTATTCTGTTTTTTATTGTTTCGTCTATAACTGACAAAAGGGACCTGTGGGGCCCCTCTCGCTATTTGAAGTTGAGCAGATACTTGGTGTACTTCACCCCGTTCATGTCGAAAGCCTTTTCCACGTCGGCCATCACGGGGCGCTTCTTGCCTTCCACCTTCTGCTTTTCCCTGACGGTCACCGTGAAGCCGGTGCCGCTGACTGCGGTGAGCACGCCCTGCACTTTCTTGCCGTCAGCGCCGAGCACCTCCACCTCCTTGCCGATATGATTCATGTATTGCTGCGGCACCTTGAAAGGCTGGCCGATGCCGGCCGACCCCACCTCCAGCTCGTAGTTGCCCAGCTCGTCCCCCAGCCTGTCCTGGAGAAAGCGGCTCAGTTCGGCGCAGTCTTCAATCCAGACGCCGTCATTGTGGTCTATCTCCACCACGATGCGGTCGTCCGGCCCCATCACCACGTCCACCAGAAAGTAGTCGTTGCCTTGCAACCACTGCTCAACAGCTGCCTTTACAGCGTTCTTGTCAATCATATATCCAAGTTGTTATTAAAATAAAATGAGGGGCTTCTCAAAGCCCCTCATTCCACTGAACGGTGCAAAATTACGGTTTTTTTCACATTGCAGCAAGCGATTCGGCCACTTTTTCACACTTTGCGGCCAAAAAAGTCATTTTTCCGGCTTTAGCAGCCGGGCGTATTCCGCCCTGTCGGCCAGCACCCTCAGGGCGGCGTCCATCAGCGCGTCGTGGTTCAGGGCTGCGTCGATGGCCCCGGCCTGGTAGTGGTAGGCTGTCACGATGTCGGTCTCGAGCATGTGCCTGATGATGTCCTTGTGGCGTTCGAGGTCGCGCGCCACGTTGTGCTTCAGCTTGGCTTTCAGCTGCTCGAACTCGGGCTTCGCCTCGTCGTAATAGCCCTCGAAGCGCGCTGTCTTCTCGAGCTCCTCCAGGCGCTTCACGGTCACCTGGTCGTAGGTGAAGCCGCTCTTCACCACGCGCCGGACAAACTCGGCGTAGTCGCTGTCGGAGAGGCGGAACGCGGCGGCGGGCGCAATGGCCGGGTGTGCGGCCACGTAGTCGACCACATAGTCGAGCATCACCTCGGTGGAGTCGATGCGGTCAAGGTACACGGCGATGTTGGGCATGGTGTCGGGGCGCACCTCCATGTCGGGCTTGATGCCGCCGCCGTCGCGCACCTCGCGGCCGTTGCGGGTGTGGAACACGTGGGTCAGGCTGTCGGGGATGCGCTCCCTGTAGCCTCCGCCCGAATGCTTGTAGTTGATGGCCTGCACGCACCGCCCGCTGGGAATGTAGTATTTGCCGGTGGTCAACTTGACGCTGGTGTTGTAGGGCAGGTCGAACGGGGTCTGCACGAGTCCCTTGCCATACGTGCGCGTACCTATTATTATAGCGCGGTCAAGGTCTTGCAGCGAGCCGGCTGTAATCTCGCTGGCGCTGGCCGTCTCCTCGTTGACCAGCACCACGATGGGCATCAGCGTGTCCACCGGCTCCTGCCGCGTGGTGTAGGTGCGCGTGGCCTGCCGCTGCTTGCCCCTGGTCTCCACCAGGGTGATGCCCTTGGGCACCCACATGTTGACAATCTCGACGGCCTCGGCCAGCGAGCCGCCGCCGTTGTTGCGCAGGTCGAGCACCAGCTTGGTGGCCCCGCGCTGCTTCAGGTCGACAAAGGAGCGGCGCATGTTCTTGGCGCACCCCTCGGTGAAGCCGGTCAGGCCGATGTAGCCCACGCTGTCGCCGCGCATGCCGTAGTAGGGGATGTCGGGGAACTTGATGCTGCGCCTGGTGATTTTCACCGTGAAGGTCTTGCCCGTCGTGGGGCGCTCCACCTTGAGCATGAAGCTTGTTCCCGGCTCGCCGCGCAGCTTGGAACTCACCTCGCTCACGGTCTTCCCGGCCATCGGCTTGCCGTCGATGCTCACAATCATGTCGCCCTTGCGCAGCCCGGCCGCGGCGGCCGGCATGCCCTCGTAGGGCTCGTCGATAATCACGTGCTTCTCCCTTTGGTGATAGCGCACCACCGCGCCTATGCCGGCGTACTTCCCGGTGAGCATCATCTTCAGCTCCTTCTGCTTGTCCTCGGGGTAGTATTCCGTGTAGGGGTCCAGGCTGCTGAGCATGGCCTTGATGCCCGTGCCGACCACCTCGCCGGGGTCGAGGGTGTCCACATACATCAGGTCGAGGGTCTTGTAAAGTTGCGTGAAGATGTCAAGGTTCTTGCCAACCTCCAGGTTGTGGTTCCTGTCCTTCTGGGCAAAGGCGCCCGCCAAGGGCAGGCAGGCCACCGACAGGGCCAGGGCGAGTAGCTTTGTCATACGTTTCATCTGTTTGCCTTTAAACTTTCATCTGCTTGGCTTGGCGCTCCCGTCTGCTTGGCTTGGCGCCGGGAAGTGCCGCTTCGCGCCGCCCGGGAGCGGTTTCCGCGGCGTGTGCCAGCATTGTGCGTACAAAGGTAATGCAAACAGGCGAGAAACCGTCATACTTGCTTCAATGTTTTGCAAAATGGGGCTTTTCGCGCCAAGCGCGGCGCTCCTGTGGGCTGTAAGGTGCCCGGAAACGCGCCGTAATGAGAAAAAAGTGCTGTCCGGAAGATTTTTTTTGCCGAAAATTTGCTGGTTTCGCGAAAACGCGTTACCTTTGCAACGCAATTCAAAATCAAGGGTTGCACTTTGCTTCAGTAGCTCAGTTGGTTAGAGCACATGACTGTTAATCATGGGGTCGTTGGTTCAAGCCCATCCTGGAGCGCAGAAAGACCAAGAGCCTGACGTTAGGATTCTTGGCCTTTTTCGTTTGCCGCCGGCCGCCCGGCATGGCGGCCGTGAAGCCCGGAGGCGGGGGCGGTTGGCTCCGTCTGGCGGCCTGGGGCGCAGCGGTGCCGGCCGTCTGGCGTATCCGCAGATGGCGTTCCGCAGCCTCTTTGAGTGCATCTTTTGAATCAATATGCAGAAAAAAGGGCTTTTTTTCTTGCATATTCGTATAATTATGTATAACTTTGCTGCCGTTACACGCATAAATATACATTGTATGAAAGTGAAGAAGGACAGGCTGGATACCTTGAGAATGATTATATCAAGCCGCGAGATGGGCAGCCAGGACGAGCTGCTCAGTGCGCTTCAGGCTGAGGGCTTCAAGCTGACACAGGCCACGCTGAGCCGTGACCTGAAGCAGCTGAAGGTGGCCAAGGCGGCCAGCATGAACGGCAACTACGTGTATGTGCTGCCCAACGTGACCATGTACAAGCGTGTCAGCACGCCCAACCAAATCAAGGAGATGATGCAGGTGCCCGGCTTCAAGTCCATTCACTTCTCGGGCAACATGGGTGTCATCAAGACGCGCCCAGGCTATGCCAGCAGCATAGCCTACAACATTGACAACAGCAACATCCCCTATATCCTTGGCACCATCGCCGGCGACGACACCATCTTTATCGTGATCCGCGACAGCGCCACCGAGCGCGACGTGGTGCATGCGCTCAGCGCCGTGGTGCCCGACCTCAAATGACCGATGACCACAAGGGTGGCGCGGCCCTGAGAGGACTGCGCCACGACACAACCGAGTTATGGAAGAAGAAATAAGAATACTGGTGGCCGGGCCCGAGCACGAGGTCTACGTGGACACCATCCTGCAGACCATCGCCGACGCGGCCAAGGTGAGGGGCACTGGCATTGCCAAGAGGACACACGAGTATCTGGCCACAAAGATGAAGGAGGCCAAGGCGGTCATCGCCCTCAGGGGAGACACCTTTGCCGGCTTCAGCTACATCGAGACCTGGGGCAACAAGCAGTATGTCACCACATCGGGCCTCATCGTGCACCCCGACTTCAGGCACCTTGGCGTGGCCAAGCGCATCAAGGACATGACCTTCACACTGGCCCGCACGCGCTGGCCGCACGCCAAGATATTCAGCCTGACCAGCGGCGCCGCAGTGATGGCCATGAACACGCAGCTCGGCTACCAGCCGGTGACCTTTGCCGACCTCACGGACGACGAGACGTTCTGGCGCGGCTGCGAGGGCTGCGTCAATGTCGACGTGCTCAAGCGCACGGGCCGCAAGTACTGCATCTGCACCGCCATGCTCTATGACCCCGAGGAGCACCTGCCGGCCAAGCTGCCGCAGGAGGTGCTGGAAAGAATCAAGAAAATCGATCAAAAATAGAATGAAGATGAGCAAGAAGAAAGTAGTCGTCGCTTTTTCAGGGGGGCTTGACACCTCCTACACAGTGATGAAATTGAAAGAAGAGGGCTATGACGTTTATGCCGCCTGCGCCAACACCGGCGGGTTCAGCGCCGGACAGCTCGCCAAAAACGAGGAGAACGCCTGCCGGCTGGGCGCCGTGCGCTATGTCACCCTCGACGTTACGCAGGAGTATTACGAGAAGTCTCTGAAGTACATGATCTTCGGTAACGTGCTCCGCAACAACTGCTACCCCGTCTCGGTCAGCTCGGAGCGCATCTTCCAGGCCATCGCCATCGCCCGCTATGCCAGGGAGATTGGCGCCGACGCCATTGCCCACGGCTCCACCGGGGCGGGCAACGACCAGATACGCTTCGACATGACCTTCCTGGTGATGGCCCCCGGCGTGGAGATCATCACGCTCACACGCGACAAGGCACTGTCAAGGAAGGAGGAGGTGGACTACCTCAACGCCCACGGCTTCTCGGCCGACTTCACCAAGCTCAAGTATTCCTACAATGTGGGCATCTGGGGCACCAGCATCTGCGGGGGCGAACTGCTCGACCCCGCGCAGGGGCTGCCCGAGGAGGCCTATCTCAAGCACGTCACACGGCAGGAGGAGACCCTCCTGAGGATAACTTTCGAGAAAGGGGAGATTGCTGCCGTCGACGGCGAGCGCTTTGACGACAAGGTGAAGGCCATCCAGCGGATTGAGGAGATAGGCGCGGCCTACGGTATCGGGCGCGACTGCAACGTGGGCGACACCATCATCGGCATCAAGGGGCGCGTAGGATTCGAGGCCGCCGCACCCAAGCTCATCATCGAGGCGCACCGCCTCCTGGAAAAGTCGACGCTGAGCAAGTGGCAGCAGTACTGGAAAGACCAGGTGGCCAACTGGTACGGAATGTTCCTCCACGAGAGCCAGTACCTGGAGCCGGTGATGCCCGACATCGAGGCCATGCTCGCCTCGTCGCAGCGCCATGTCAACGGGACGGCCATCCTCAGGCTCCGTCCGCTGGGGTTCGAGACGGTGGGTGTCGACAGCGCTGACGACCTGCTCAAGTCGAAGCTCGGCGAATATGGCGAGATGCAGCATGGCTGGACCAGCGACGAGGCCAAGGGCTTCATCAAGGTGCTCAGCACGCCGCTGCGCGTCTACTATGGCATTCACCCAGACGAACAACGCTAAACACATCATGGCATTATGGTAAAGATTGGTATATTGGGTGCCGCCGGCTACACCGGCGGCGAGCTGCTCAGGCTGCTCGCCAACCACCCCGGTGCTGAGGTCGTGTTCGCCAGCAGCGAGAGCAATGCCGGCAACAGGGTGGACAGCGTGCACGGCGGACTTGCCGGCGACACCGACCTGGTGTTCACGGCCGACATGCCGTTTGACAAGGTAGACCTGGTGTTCTTCTGTTTCGGCCACGGCAAGAGCGAGCAGTTCATCAGGGAGCACCGCATCCCCGGCCACGTGCGCGTCATCGACCTTGCCCAGGACTTCCGCCTGGCCGGCACAGTGCCCTATGAGGCCGGCGCGCCCCTCACGCCGCAGAGCCATGACTTTGTGTATGGCCTGCCCGAAATCAACCGCGAGCGCATCGCCAGGGCGCGCCACGTGGCCAACCCCGGCTGCTTTGCCACCTGCATCCAGCTGGGACTGCTCCCCGCGGCCAGCCTTGGGCTCATCCGCAGCGACGTGGCTGTCAATGCCATCACCGGCTCCACCGGAGCCGGGCAGAGGCCGTCGGCCACCACGCACTTCTCGTGGCGCACGGACAACATCAGCGTTTACAAGCCCTTCACCCACCAGCACGTGCCCGAAATCAGGCAGAGCCTGGCCCGGGTGCAGGGCCACCTGGAGGCCGCCATCGACTTTATCCCCTACCGCGGAGACTTCGCCCGGGGCATCTTTGCCACCGAGGTGGTGGCCACCGATGTGCCCGGAGGGGCTGTGGCCGAGGCCTACCGGGCATTCTATGCCGGAGCGGCCTTCACCCATTACAGCGACAGCGCCATTGACCTCAAGCAGGTGGTCAACACCAACAAGTGCCTGGTGCATTGCGAGAAGTTCGGCAACAAGCTGCTGGTCACCTCCTGCATCGACAACCTGCTCAAGGGGGCGGCGGGTCAGGCCGTGCAGAACATGAACATCATGTTCGGCCTTGACGAGCGCGAGGGGCTCCGCCTCAAGGCCAGCGCCTTCTGACCATGGCGGACGGGCAGCGGGTTCAGCCCGGCAGGCAGGTCAGGCGGGTGCTCAGGCAGGCACCTGCTGGCGCAATGACATATACGGATAATTTTGCACACATACTTACAATGAAACTATTTGACGTTTATCCTTTATTCGACATCAATATCGTCAAGGGCAACGGGTGCTCCGTGTGGGACGACAAGGGGCAGGAGTACCTTGACCTCTACGGTGGCCACGCGGTGGTCAGCATCGGCCACACCCACCGCCGCTATGTCGAGGCGCTGTGGGGGCAGCTGTCCACCCTGGGCTTCTATTCCAACTCAGTCGTCAACCGCCTGCAGAGCCGGCTTGCCGACAGGCTGGGCCGGCTGTCGGGCTACGGCGACTACCAGCTGTTCCTCGTCAACAGCGGCGCGGAGGCCAACGAGAACGCGCTGAAGCTCGCCTCGTTCAAGACCGGGCGCACAAGGGTGCTCTCGGCCGCCCGGGCCTTTCACGGGCGCACGTCGCTGGCGGTCGAGGTGACAGACAACCCCAAGATTATCGCACCCGTCAACGCCAACGGCCACACCACCTACCTGCCGCTCAACGACCTTGCCGCGTGGGAGGCCGAGCTGGCCAAGGGCGGCGTGTGCGCCTGCATCATCGAGTGCATCCAGGGCGTGGGCGGCATCCGGCTGGCCACGGCGGAGTTCGCCCGGGGACTGGCCTCCGCGTGCAAGCGCCACGGGGCGGTGCTTGTCTGCGACGAGATACAGTGCGGCTACGGGCGCAGCGGACGCTTCTTCGCCCACCAGTGGCTCGGCATCCGCCCCGACCTGGTCACGGTGGCCAAGGGCATCGCCAACGGCTTCCCGATGGGGGCCGTGCTGATATCGCCCGACTTCAAGCCCGAGTACGGCCAGCTTGGCACCACCTTTGGCGGCAACCACCTGGCCTGCGCCGCAGCACTGGCCGTGCTCGACGTCATGGAGGGCGAGCACCTGGTGGACAACGCGCGCGAGGTGGGCGGCTACCTGCTTGACCGCATAGGGCAGCTGAAGAGCGAGTGCCCGCACATCGCTGACGTGAGAGGGCGCGGACTGATGATTGGCATCGAGCTGGACATCCCCCACAAGGAGGTGCGCTCCAGGCTGCTCTACGGCGAGCACGTGTTTACCGGCTGCGCCTCGACCAACATCCTGCGCCTGCTGCCGCCGCTCTGCTTCACCAAGCAGATGGCCGACGTGTTCGTGGAGAAGCTGCGCGCCACACTGAAATCATTTTAGAGAAACGCTTAAACAGTCTGAAGATGAAAATAGCAATAATTGGAGCCGGGGCCATGGGTGGCGCCATGGCCGAGGGCATTGTCAGGAGTGCGTGCTTCAAGCCGTCCGACCTGACCGTCTCCGACCACCACATGGCGGCGCTCGAACACTTCACCGCGCTGGGCGCCAGCGCCACCCCGGACAACCGCCTGGCCGTCGAGGGCAGCGATGTCGTGTGCGTGGTGGTCAAGCCTTGGTGCGTGGAGCAGACACTCAAGGGCATCAGCGACGTGCTTGACAGCCGCCGGCAGCTGCTCGTTGTGGTGGCTGCGGGTGTCTCGTCGGCCCAGGTCAAGGCCTGGCTCGGCCTTGGCGCCGACACGCCGCCGCTCTTTCTCGCCATGCCTAACATCGCCATTGCCTACAAGGCCTCGATGACCTATATCACACCGGTGGGGGCCTCGGAGGCTGACATCAAGAGGGTCACCGCCATCTTCGGCGAGCTTGGCGACAGCGTCCTGCTGGAGGAGAGCCAGTATCCGGCCGCAACGGCCATGTCCTGCTCCATCGCCTATGCCATGCGCTATGTGCGCGCCAGCGTCGAAGGCGCCGTGGAGCTGGGGTTCAAGGCCAGGGTGGCGCAGAAGATCGTGCTGCAGACTGTGGCCGGCGCCGTGGAGCTGCTCAAGGCCACGGGCGAGCATCCCGAGGCCGCCATCGACAGGGTGACTACCCCGGGCGGGCTGACCATCCGCGGCCTTAACGAGATGGAGCGCGCCGGGTTTACCGGCGCCGTGGTGCGCGGGCTCAAGGCCGGCAAGCCGGAATAGGCCGTAAGCAGTGCGCGCGGGCGGACGGGCGCAAGGCAGCCCCCCGCGCCTGACAGACAACAGACACTTTGAAAACCAACTAAAAATATGGATGAAGCAATCAAGCAAATAGGCGAGCGGCTCAAGGGACTGCGCGACGTGCTCGACATCCCCGCCGGGGATGTGGCCGAGCTTTGCGGCATGGACCTTGACAGCTACCTCAGAATGGAAGACGGCGACGGCGAACTCTCGGTGAGCAGCCTTCAGAAAATCTCAAGAAAATATGGCATCGCGCTCGACGTGCTCCTCTTTGGCGAGGAGCCTCACATGAGCGAATACTTCCTCACCCGCAAGGGGCAGGGACTGAGCGTGGAGCGGCAGAAAGCCTACCAGTACCAGAGCCTGGCCAGCGGCTTCCGCGGCCGCAAGGCCGAACCTTTCATGGTGACGGTGGAACCCAAGCCGGGCAGCGAGCCCCCGCACAAGAACACGCACCAGGGACAGGAGTTCGACATGGTGACAGAGGGCACGATGGCCCTCACCGTCGGCAAGAAGACATTTGTGCTCCACGAGGGCGACAGCATTTATTTCGACGCCTCGCAGCCGCACTGCATGCAGGCGCTGGGCGACGGGCCGGTGAAATTCCTGGCCATTATCTTCTAACTTCAGTATGCACTTATGATAGAAAGATTCTTAAAGCAAACTACTTTCACTTCACAGGACGACTATGCCGCCCATCTGGAATTTATCATTCCCGAACATTTTAACTTTGCTTACGATGTGATGGATGTGTGGGCCGGCGAGGCCCCGGACAAGCTGGCGCTGCTCTGGACCAATGACGAGGGCGAGTGCCAGCGGTTCACCTTCGGCGACCTGAAGGAGCAGAGTGACCGCACGGCCGCCTATTTCCGCCAGCTCGGCATAGGCCGGGGCGACATGGTGATGCTCATTCTCAAGCGCCGCTATGAGTTCTGGCTCTCCATGCTGGCCCTGCACAAGCTGGGCGCGGTGGCCATCCCGGCCACCCATATGCTCACCAGCCACGACATCGTTTACCGCAACACGCGCGCCGGGGTGAAGGCCATCGTGTGCGTGGGCGAGGAGTATGTGATTCGCCAGGTCAAGGAGGCCCTGCCCCAGAGCCCCTCGGTGCAGGTGCTGGTCAGTGTGGGGCCGCTCAGGGACGAGGCCTTCCACGACTGGCACAGCGAGTGGGCGGACGCGCCGGCCTTTGTGCGCCCCGGCGCGCGCAACGCCAACAGCGACACCATGCTGATGTATTTCACCAGCGGCACCAGCGGAGAGCCCAAGATGGTGGCCCACGACTTCCTCTACGCCCTTGGCCATCTCACAACAGGCGTCTACTGGCACAACCTCTGCGAGGACAGCATCCACCTCACCGTGGCCGACACGGGGTGGGGCAAGGCCGTGTGGGGCAAGCTCTACGGACAGTGGTTTGCCGGCGCCACCGTGTTTGTCTTTGACCACGAGAAGTTCACCGCCGACAAGATACTGCGCCAGATCGAGAAGTACCGCATCACCTCGTTCTGCGCGCCGCCAACCGTCTACCGCTTCATGATTCACGAGGACTTCTCCAAGTACGACCTCTCCTCGCTGCGCTATTGCTGCACGGCGGGCGAGGCGCTCAACCCCGCCGTGTTCGACAGGTTCCTCAAACTCACTGGCATACGGCTGATGGAGGGCTTCGGGCAGACCGAGACCACCATGACGCTCGGCACCATGCCCTGGACCAAGCCCAAGCCCGGGTCGATGGGGCTTCCCAACCCGCAGTATGACATCGACCTGGTGAGGCCCGACGGAACTTCCTGCGAGGATGGCGAAAGGGGGGAGATCGTGATTCGCACGGTGGACGCCGCCGGCCGCGAGCGCAAGCCCATCGGACTGTTCAAGGGCTACTACCGTGACGAGGAGCTCACCCGCAAGGTGTGGCACGGCGGGCTCTATCACACGGGCGACATGGCCTGGCGCGACGAGGACGGCTACTACTGGTTTGTGGGCCGCATCGACGACGTGATCAAGAGCAGCGGCTACCGCATAGGCCCCTTTGAGGTGGAGAGCGCGCTGATGACCCACCCGGCCGTGGTGGAGTGTGCCATCACCGGCGTCCCCGACGACATCCGCGGCATGGTGGTCAAGGCCACGGTGGTGCTCCGCGACGACTGGAAGGCCAGGGCCGGCGACGAGCTGGTCAGGGAGCTGCAGAACCATGTGAAGCGCGAGACGGCGCCCTACAAGTACCCGCGCATCATCGAGTTTGTCGACGAACTGCCAAAGACCATCAGCGGCAAGATACGCCGCGTTGAAATCAGGCAGAAGGATAACCGCAAGTGACCATGCGCATGGTGGTTAAGGTGGGCAGCAACGTGCTGACCCGGCCCGACGGCAAGCTGGACATCACGCGCATGTCGGCCGTCATCGACCAGATAGCGTGGCTGCGGCGCCAGGGGCACGAGGTGATCCTTGTCTCCTCGGGCGCCGTGGCCTGCGGGCGCTGCGAACTCAGCGTGGGCCACGGCCTCGACTCTGTGGAGCAGCGGCAGCTCTTCTCCGCCCTGGGGCAGGTGAAGCTCATCGGCCTCTACTACGACCTTTTCCGCGAGTACGGGCTGCACATCGGTCAGATACTCACGATGAAGGAGAACTTCGAGCCAGGCGAGCAGTATGACAACCAGCGCGCCTGCATGACGGTGATGCTCGAGAACGGGGTGATTCCCGTGGTCAACGAGAACGATACGGTGAGCGTCACCGAACTGATGTTCACCGACAACGACGAGCTGAGCGGGCTGATAGCCCTGATGATGCGGGCCGACACACTCATCCTGCTGAGCAACATCGACGGCATCTACACCGGCCCTCCCGGCGACCCGGCCGCCCGGCTGGTCCGTGTGGTGGAGCCGGGGCGCGACCTCAGCAAGTACATCCGGACAGAGAAGAGCGCCTTTGGCCGCGGTGGCATGCACTCCAAGTACACCACTGCCACGCGCGTGCAGCGGCAGGGTGTCCGCGTGATGATTGCCAACGGCGGGCGCGACAACATTCTTGTCGACCTCATCCGGCAGCCTGCCCTCACGCCCCACACCGAGTTCTGCGTGACGGAAGGGTGAGCGAATGTTCGCAGCAATAACCCAAGCACTTATTTACAGCTATGTTCACAGATACCTTTTCCGCTGTCAAGTCGGCTTCGCGCCAGCTGGCGCTCATCCCTGACGACAGGCGCGACGCCGTGCTCCGGGCCGTGGCCGGCGCCCTTGAGGCCGGCAAGGCGCCCCTGCTCGCGGCCAACGCCCGCGACCTGGCCCGCATGGACCCGGCCAGCCCGCTCTATGACCGTCTGAGGCTCACGCCGCAGCGGCTTGACACCATCGCCGCCGGCATGCGCCAGGTGGCCGCGCTGCCGTCGCCACTCGGGCGCACGCTGGACAGCCGGACACTGCCCAACGGGCTCCGGCTGCGCAAGGTCAGCGTGCCGTTCGGGGTCATCGGCATCGTCTACGAGGCCAGGCCCAATGTCACTTTCGACGTTTTCTCGCTCTGTTTCAAGAGTGGCAGCGCCTGTGTGCTCAAGGGCGGGCGCGATGCCGACGAGAGCAACCGTGCCGCTGTCGGCCTTGTCCGCGGCGTGCTGGAGCGCGAGGGGGTGTGCCCCGACGTGGTGCGGCTGCTGCCGCCCACCCACGAGGCCACGGCGGCGATACTGGGCGCGGTGGACTATGTAGACCTCTGCATCCCCAGGGGTGGCCGGCGGCTGATTGACTTTGTGCGCGACAACGCCAGGGTGCCGGTCATTGAGACCGGCGCCGGTGTGGTGAACACCTATTTTGACGCCCGTGGCGACGTGGAGATGGGCGCGCGCATCATCTGCAACGCCAAGACGCGCAGGGTCAGCGTGTGCAATGCGCTCGACTGTCTCATCGTCCACCGCTCGCGGCTGGCCGACCTTGCCGCGCTCTGCCGGCCACTGGCCGACAGGGGGGTGACCCTCTATGCCGACCGCGAGGCCCTGGATGCTCTGCGCCAGGCGCCGCCCTTTGACAGCGGACCGGCGCGGCTGCTGCTTGCCGAGGCCACGCCCGACACATTCGGCACGGAGTTTATGGACTACAAGATGGCTGTCAAGACGGTGGCCTCGCTCGACGAGGCGCTGGCCCACATCGCCCGCTACGGCTCGGGGCACAGCGAGTGCATCATCACCGGTGATGAGGCTGCGGCGCGCCGCTTCCAGGCTGCGGTCGACGCGGCGTGTGTCTATTGGAACGCACCCACCAGCTTCACCGACGGCGCCCAGTTCGGGCTGGGCGCCGAAATAGGCATCAGCACGCAGAAGCTGGGCGCGCGCGGACCGATGGGACTGGAGGAGATTACCACCTACAAGTGGCTGATTGAGGGAGCGGGACAAGTGAGGGCGTAATGCCACCCCTCGCCTGTCTCGCTCCTAACCAGCCAAGAAACAGGACGGCGGATTTGGGCCTAACCCAAATCCGCCGTCTTGCTGACATGGTCAGTCCGGCCTGAACCCAGTCCGGCCATGGGCTGACACTTTTTTCCCAAACATCGTTCTAATGGCCGATTTGGGTTGGATGTAGACCCTTTTCCCCACTCTTCACAGGGTGACTGTAACGCCCTGTCTGGGCGGAAAATCGGGATGGCGCTGCAAAACAGCCGCTTCCGGCTCGCCAAACGGGCTGTTTCGCATTGCGAAACGCACCGTTTGGCAGTGTCATCCGGGCCGTTTTGCAGTGCGGAACGCACCGTTTGGCAGTGCCATCCGGGCCGTGTCGCAGCGCAAGGCGCAACATGGGCCGGATGGGTGCCAGTCTTTCTTACAGCTTGCAGGTCTTCCGGCGGCCGTCATAGCTGACGGTTGTCACCTGCCGGCTGCCTGCCTTTCTCACCTTGAACACCCTGTTCTTCAGCATGCCGGGAAACTGCCCCTTGGCCTTGCCGATGGTGAGGGTGCGCGCCTTGTCGTTCCAGGTCATGGTGACGGTGGCGTACAGTCCCTTCTCGTAGTTGTAGTTGTCGCCCTCATCCTCGTAGAGGGTGAACGAGCCGTCGGCGCCGGGGTAGACCACCACCTCCAGGTCGTCCCACGCCCTCTGCCGGGCATACTGCATCACCGGGGCCAGGGGCAGGATGGAACCGGCCCTGACAAACATCGCCGTGCGGCCGATGGCCGTTGGGAAGGTCACGTTGCGCCCGCCCTCGTGGCGCTGCTCGGTGTAGAACTCGTACCAGTCGGCTCCCTTGGGCAGATACTTGGTTGCGCTCTTGGCCCGGGTGAAGTCGATGGCCTTGCCGTCGGGCGACCTTGTCTCCAGCCCGCCGGTCACCGGCTCCTTGACAATCTCCTCCTTGGTGTACTGTGCCGTGAGGATGGGAGTGGCCAGGATGGATCGCCCGAACATGAACTCGTCGCCCATGTCCCATGTGTTCCTGTCGGCGGCAAAGTCGTAGACGAGCGCGCGCTGGTAGCTCCCGTTGCCCGAGGTCACCTGCCAGGCCGTGCTGTAAATGTAGGGCAGCAGGCGGTAGCGCAGCCTGATAGTCTGCTCGATGGCGTCGTAGATGGGCTCGCCCTTGCTGCCGAACTGGTAGATTTCGCGCGGGGCGTTGGTGCCGTGGCTGCGGAACACGGGGCAGAACAGCCCATACTGCATCCAGCGCACGTAGAGTTCCTGGTACTGCGGGTTGTGCTGCGCGGGCGTGCCGCCCTTGATGTTGTAGCTGCCGCAGAAGAAACCGCCGATGTCGGTGTTGAAGTTGGGGCAGCCGGTCATCGCGTAGTTCAGTCCGGCGGGCACCTGCTTGCGCAGCATGTCCCACGTTGACTGGACATCGCCGCTCCACAGTCCGGCACCATAGTGCTGCATTCCGGCAAAGGCCGAGCGGGTCATGATGAACACGCGCTTGCTGTCAGAGGTGTGGCGCTGGTTGTTGTAGACGCCCCTCACCGTGACCAGGGGGTAGGCGTTGCGCACGCTCCGCCACGAGCCGGCGGCCGTCATGTGCTCGTAGTCGCTCTCCTTGGCGTTGAAGAAGTCGGGGTCGGTGGAGTCCATCCACCACGCGTCGGCACCGTAGCCGAAGAGCTTCTTCAGGTATTTCCAGTAAACCTGGCGCGCCTCGCTGCTGAAGGCGTCGTAAACCTTGGCCCTGTACTCCTTGTCCCCGGGCTTGGAGTAGCCGTTTGGCGGCCACGTCTCAATGGGGTAGAGCAGCCCCTTGGCCGCAAGCTCGCTGTTCTGCCTGGTCGCCGGGCCGAAGCTTGACCAGATGGTGAACATGATGTGGGCGTTCTGCCGGTGCACACGCTCAATCATCTCTTTGCCGTCGGCATAGCCGTTCCGGGTGAAGTCCATCGCGTTCCACATGTCGTTGCCGCCCCAGTACTGCCAGTCCTGGATGATGCCGTCAAGGGGCACCTGGAGGCTGCGGTACTTGTCGACCACCTCGAGCAGCTCCTGCGACGTGCGGTAGCGCTCGCGGCACTGCCAGAAGCCGAAGGTCCACAGGGGGAACATGCGCACGCCGCCCGACAGCTGCCGCATGCAGGCGTTCACGCCGTCGGCCGTTCCGCCATACATCATGTAGTAGTCGGCGCAGTCGCCCACCTCGGCCTTGAAGCTCATGCCGCCGGCGTTGTCGGAGAAGTGCGCCACACTGTAGTTGTCCCAGTAGAGGCCCCAGCCCTTGACCGACTGGATGACATTCTGGAAATCCTCGATGTTCGACTGCTCGATGCGCTTGGACAGTCCGCGGCGGTTCAGCTTGCCGTCCTGCACGGTGCCCAGTCCGTAGATGGCCTCGCCGTCGTCAAGCCGGTAGGCCATCCCCACCTTGTAGCGGCCGGCATCCGCACCCCGCGCTATCTTCTCGAAGGTGGTGGCTTTCTCTTTCAGCAGGTTCCTGCCGTTGTCGAGGAACTGCACAAGCCCCGTCTGCTTGCTGACGCTCACGGTGAGCCTGTCCGAGGCCATGGTCACCTGGCCGTCGCGCTCGCTCACCTTCACGCTGAAGTTGGCCTGCGGCTGCATGGTCACCACCATGCTGGGCTTTTGTGACTGCGCTTTTCCCGCGGGGCGCTTCACCACCCTGACAATGGAGGGCGTGTAGAAAGTCACCTGCACGTGGTTGCCCGCGGCCTCCAGTCCGACACTGTTCTTGCTCTTGGCTCCTGCGGTGAGTGTCGCGAGCACCGCCAGAAGCGACAGTAATAATTGCTTCATAGGTTTTTAGGTTTGAAAAATCTCGGGGCAAAGGTAGCCCATGCCTGCCGGAAAGGCGCGACACACAGGTTGATTCGTGACACCACAGATGTTGAAAATGAGGGCGGATTACGATGAAATGGCACTTTTCTGCCTGTATTCCGAGGGCTTGCATCCATATTCCTCCTGGAAGCACTTGCTCAGGTGGCTTGACGAGGAGAAGCCTGTGATGTCGGCAATCTCGGCTATTGTGTGCCTGCCCTCGGCAATCATGCGGGCCGCGTGGCGCAGGCGCACACTGCGGATGAACACGCTCGGCGACTTGTCGGCCAGGGCCGAGAGCCGCTTGTACAGCCCGGTGCGCTCCATGCAGAGGTCTTTGCTGAGCTGCTCCACCGAATAGGGCGTGCCGAGGTGCTGCTCCACCAGCGTGATGGCCCGCTGCAGGAACTGGCGGTCGGCCTCCGTGCCGCCCCTGTCAGGGCGGGTGCCGGCCGGCGGCTCGTTGCCGGCTGTGTCCGCGCAGCGGCTGCTCTGTGCCATCAGTCCCTGGATGCGGGCCAGCAGCTGCTCCTCCTTCAGCTTCTGTCTCATCTCCGCCTGCTTGCGGCGGTAGTGAAAGGCCACCGCCAGGCCTGCGGCCGCCAGCGCCAGTGTGGCGAAGAGGGTGCGCGCCCACCAGGTGCTCCACCATGGCGGCCTCACCCTGAACGTCACGGTGACGGGCTGCCCTGTCCAGTGCTGACCGTCGGCTGAGGCCTGCACGCGAAGGCGGTAGCGTCCCGGATTCAGGCTGAACAGCGACAGGTGCAGAGCGCCGCCGCCGGTCACCTGGCCCGAGCCGTCGCCGCTGTTTGTGACCACGGTGGTGGAGTCGCCCCCTGATGAAAGTGTGTAGCGGTAGACGGTGTGGTGGGGCAGGGCGTAGTTGAGCGCGGCAAAGTCAAGGCTTAGCGTGTTCTCGTTGTGTTGCAGCACCGTCTCGCCGGCCACCGCCGGCAAGGGCGTGCCGTTTACCGCCATTCGCGTGAGCACCGGGTTGAGGGCCAGCCTGTCCATCCTGTCGGTCTCGTCGGGGCTGAACACCGTCAGCCCCTCGGCGCCTCCCATCACAATATGTCCGTCGGCCGTGGTGAGGGCCTGCCCGTCGGCATACTCCCCGCGCTGCACACCGTCGTCGGCGGTGTAGGCGTTCACGCGGACACGGCCCTTCCTGTCAACGGCTATCCGCGATATGCCGTAGGCCGTTGACACCCATATCCGGCCGCGGCGGTCTTCGGTGATGGCGTGGATGCGGTCGTTTGACAGTCCGTCCTCCGAGTGGATCACCGTCTTCTGCCGTCCGCGGTGCAGTTCCAGTCCGTCGCTTGTGCCCTTCCACACATAGCCCCGGCTGTCAGTGAATACGCTGCCGGCCTCGGGCCACTGTGGCTGCGGGCCGCTGACCGTCCTGAAAGGGAAGCGCAGGGGGTGGGCGTAGAGCAGCCCGCTGCCGTAAGTCCCTATCCACACGCCGCCCTGGGTGTCAAAGAAAATGGTGTTCGAGGCGGCCCCGGTGCGCCCCTCGCCGCGGATGTAAAGCGATGTTTGCAGGGTGCCGGCGCCAGTGACGAGGTCGGTTTTCCACAGTCCCAGGGCACTGGTGAAATAGGCTGTGCGCGTGTCTTTGAGGGCCAGTGTGTGCAGGGTGAAGTCGGTCTGCATCAGTGTGGCCCACCGCCTGGCCTTGGGGTCAAAGCGGAGGAAGATGCCTTTCGCGCCGTTGCGCAGCTGGTAGAACTTGCCGTCGGCCGACCGCCTCACCAGCGAGGTCCCGCCATACAGCCGGCTCGCTTCTGCCGGGTAGGCCCTTGAGGTGTAGCGCGCCCGCCCGCTGGCCAGGTCGGCGCACACCACCATGCCGCTGCCAAAGAACAGGTAGGCCTGCCGGCCCAGCACGTCGACATCCTGCAGCTCGCCCCACCTGCCGTCCAGGACTATCCGCCGGCCGCTGCGCCCGTACCACAGGCACCGCCCGTCAGACACCCACAGCTGCCGCTCGGAGTCCACAAAGAGGTCGGCCACGCTGTCGGCCTGCGGGAAAAGCTGTCTGATGGCTGCGCCCGCATTGGCGAGATAGGTGTTGGCCGCGAGGTCGAAGCACATGAGCCGGTTGCGGCTCTTGATCCATATCCGGCTGCTGTGGTCAACGTAAACGTGGTAGGCCCCGCGGTAGCCCGGCAGCGGCGTGGGCTTGATGTCGGTGTGATGGATGTGGTGGAAGCCCACGCCGTCGTAGATGTTGATGTTGCCGATGGTGGTGACGAGCATCCTTCCGTCGGGCAGTTGCAGGATGTGCTGCACCTTGTTGTCGCAGAGACCGTTCTCGGCCGTTATGCGGCTGAATGTCCAGCCTGCGCCGCCGGCCTGTGACAGGGCCGCGCTTGCAGCTTTCGCCGCACCGCTCTCCGCCGGTGGCGTGGCACTCGCTGTGAGCGCCGCCATGGCAATGGCCGCAAGGGCTGTGCCGGGATGGCGCGCCATGAAGGCCTGGCAAGGCCGCTTGTCCTGTCGGCCCAAGCGTGTGATTTTTCTTTTTGTCGTTTGCAAGTCCATATACTCTTGTTAGCAAATTCTTTCTGCTTGTGCTTGCAAAATTAGTGAAACAAATTGAGAACAGCCATCCGGCGGGCTTGATATGATGGCGAATTTGTGGAAGGCAGGTTGCGCCTGGTCATGCCAGCCACCCGGTGCCGTGACCAAAAAATAAGGAGAGCGTGGCGGAAAGGTGCCATGCTCCCCTTGGAGATATTGCTTGTGTCCGGTGTGCCTTGCGCGGCCTTTAGAAGCTCTTTACGGTCTTGCCGTTGGCATAGCGCGTGATGTGCAGCTTGCCGGTGGGCTGTGTGCCGGTGCGGCGGCCGTCAATGCCGTAGCGGGCGGTGACGCTGCTGGCGCTTCCGGTCTGCTGCTTCACGTTGCCGATGCCCGTGATGGTGGCCCCGTTGATGCGGACATTGGCTGTGCTGGTGTGCTTCAGGTCGGCCGAGGTCACGGTTATGGTGGCCAGCACCCCATAGTCTGTGTCGGTCAGTGTGACCTGCTTGCTGGCGCCGTGGCCGTCGCTTGACACGGCGATGTCGTCGGCCGTGATGCCGCCGGCAACCGAAACGGTGTAGCTGTCATTGCCGGGTGTGGCGGGCACGCCCTTGACCTTGATGTCGGTGATGGCGCTGTTGTAAACCAGTGCGAGGTCGTCTACCAGGAGCGAGTCCTCGGCAGTGCCCTTCCCGGCGGCCGCGTTGGTCGAAATTGTGACGTGGATGCAGCCTACGGTTTCGGGCGCCTGTGCAGTGTCGTTCCGCTCTGTCTCATAGAGGAACGGAATGGCCAGGCGCTGCCACACGTTGCCGTTGCTCTCGATGGTGGCGCAGGCGGCCCGGGCCACCACATTCTTGTAGGTCTTGTCCTCGGGGTCTTGGTAGTAGCTGCCGTCGGTCAGCACGGCGTTGATGGTGGCGTAGGGAAACTCTGCAACCGGTGTCTGCTGCTTGAACTTCACCCAGACCACAAGGCTGTCGGGGCGGCCGTTGAACGTGGCATAGAACGGGTCGCCATTGGCGTCGGTGTCCGTGGCCGCGGGGTCAGAGAAGGAACAGTTGTCCGCGCTGGCGGCATCGATGCTGCCGGCCTTCAGACGGCCTGTCGTCAGGGTGCCGTTGGCCACAATGCCGAACACGCTTGCCGACTTGACCAGCACGCTCTTGCTGCCCTGGGAGCCGGGGCGCACCATGTCGCTGACAAAGGTGTGGGGGGTGGAGCTGACGAAGCCGGCCAGCGCGCCGGTGCAGCTCATGAACGAGTGCCAGTGGTTGGGCTCGTCGCTGGTGGCCTTGCCCGCGGTGGCGGTGTGGAACTGCTCGAATCCGGAGTTGCCCACCTGGTAGCCGCCGGTGCCGAAGGTCACCTGGATGACCTGCTGGAGCGTTGCGCTCATGTCAATGTTGATGACAGCGTAGAGCTGGTCTCCGCGCAGCTCGGCCACGAGGTCGACAGGCACAGTGCCCAGCGAGGGGCCCACCCACATCGGGTAGTCGGGTAGGTTGCCCGCGGTGATGCTGATGTCCTGCCGGCACAGCAGGGTGCGCACGCCGTTCCTCACGGTGTCCTTGACATCGGTCAGCGCGATGTTGCCCACGGGCATGGCCTGTCCGTCAAGGAAGAAGACGAAGTTGGGCAGCTCGAACTTCATGTTGCCCGCGCCGTCGTCGGTGAGCGAGATGGTGGCCTGCTGGGTGGACGACTGTCCGTTGATGGTTACCTCCAGCCGGTCGGTGTAGTCGGCGGCCGGTGCGGAGAGGCTGATGGCCAGTACGGTGATGAGTGAGAGAATATTCTTCATACAGTTAAACTTTTGTTGGGTGATTGTTACTTATTTGAGCCGGTAGGTGACACCCACCGTGCCGAAGATGGGGTAGAGTGTCTGGTCGATGGTCTTGAAGTCGCTGTGGTGGATGCCTGTGAGCCCCCAGGTGATGTCGGCGTAAAGGCCCCAGCGCTTGGAGAGATACCAGTCGGCCCCAAGGTCGATGCCCGCTTGCAGCTTGCGCATGTCGTCGGAGAAGTCGTAGGATCCGCGCTGGTCTTCGCTCTCCAGGATGTCAACCCAGTCGCCGGTGGGCGTGCCCTCGCGCAGGTGGCCGTTGTAGGCGTAGCCGTCAAACTTGCGCGACATGACAAACGAAAGGTAGGGGCCGAGCTTGAGCCGCAGGTTGTCGCTCACGGCGAACGTGCCCATCAGGGGGATGGTGAGCAGCCACTCGTCCACGTTGGTCACGTTGCGGCCGGTGAAATAGCCGGTGAGCTTCTGGCTCCCTTTCACCATCTCGATGTGGTAGTTCTTCACCGTGGCGTCAACCTTCATGCCTTTGTTCTCCACGTGCAGCCCGGTGAGCAGTCCCCAGCGGTCCCACAGGTCTTTCTGGATGTCAAAGGCAAACGAGATGTTTGACTTCAGTGTGTACTTGTTCAGCTGGCGGATGGTGGCCGGCATGCCGATGGGCGCGGTGCCGCCGATGTTGTATCCCAGGCGGATGTGGTAGTTCAGACTGTCCGTGAGTCCGGCTGCGCTGGCGCTGAGCGTGATGGCTGTGGCCGCGATGGCGAGCATTTTTCTTCGTGTCATGGCTGTTCCTCCTGTTGGCTTTGTTTCTTGTCGCAGATGACGCGCACCTGGTCTATCAGCAGCTGGCTGCCGACGGCGCCCTCAAACCGGTCGCCGTTGTGGCTTGACGAGAACACGACGGTGAGGCTGTAGCCGTGGCTGCTGAGCAGGTCTGGGGCTGTCTCGCCGGTGTAGGTGAAGTCGCACTCGAAGGGGGTCCACTCCTTGGTGGCGTGCAGCCCCTTGACAATGGCCTTGCCAACGATGAGGCCGCTCGTCTGCACGTTGTCGCCATAGAGCACCACCGGGGTGCCCCGGTCGTCGTGGTTGCGGTAGAACACGGCGTAGACGGTGGCACTGTCGGTCTTTTCGGGGTAGAAGTTGCCCGCGCCGTCCTGGTAGTTGGCCCCAGGCTGGTACTGGTAGTACCCGGTGAGCCTGAGTGGCTTGCGGTCGAACGGAATGCCAAAACGGGTGGACTTCATGGTCTCGGTAAGGACATATTGGGTGTCAAACTCCCCTAAGAACAGGTTGCCGGCGGCTATGCGGCGGTTGCCGATGGTGCCAAACGAGCCGGTGCTGCGCGTCTCCAGTCTGACACCGTAGCCCTTGAGGCCGTCCTCCAGCGGTGTGGTGGGGTAGGCCATGGGGTCGTTCATCAGCGTGAAGGCAAAGTAGAAGCCGGGGTTGCCCGTGGCCCACGACTTGGGAAGTGGCGTGCCGTCCTCGCCCTGCTCTGTCCAGATGTAGTACTTGCCGCTCTCATGGAGGGCGAAATTCTCAAAGTCAAACTCCACGGTGTCGCGCTGGGTGCTGGCACGCGGGACGAACGACACGGTGTAGTCGCGGCTCCATGCGCCGTCCTCGGAGGTCACTCGGTAGACCTTCGGGCCTTGGCTGAAGTCGTTGGCGCTGCCGTTGGCCGGGCTGATGGTGGCCCCGGGGGTGAGGGTGAATGTGGGGGCCAGCGCGTTGAGCGGCGCTCCGTGCCTCACATTGAAAACGATGTTATGGCTGTTGTAGAGCACATGCACCGTACTGTCGCTCAGCGGCTCGAACCAAGTCTCGGGGTGACTGGTGTGCAGGGTGGCCTCTGTGATGTCACATTCGGCGTTGAGGGGCTCGTCTTTGAAACAGGAATGTAACAAAGTGCAGGTGGCCGCAAGGAATAGGAAAGGTCTGAATACACTCATCTTTGTCGTTTATATGGCCTTTTTCGGCTGCAAAATTAAGCAAAAAACTCAAATTCACGACAGAGTTTCAGTCATTATTCTCCGCTTTTTGACTGTTTTAACCCAAATCGGTCATTAGATTTCGCCCCGGGTTGCTGCTTGTTTCGGCCTGAAGGACGACTGGGATTAAAGGCTTTTTGGCC
>ERZ808252.98-NODE-98-length-92867-cov-19.682897_pt1 | contig 92867 bp, 119 predicted proteins | sample MGYA00521242_ERZ808252 | MGnify/ENA primary metagenome ERZ808252 (study PRJEB31516, sample SAMN03275581) | gut metagenome | biome: mammalia-associated habitat; material: feces | host: Papio cynocephalus | place: Kenya | collected 2012-08-07 ...
GTTCCGGTCCAAGAACATCACATGCGTCTTCAAATGTCTTCACACGTTCCGTGATCGGACGGGTGTCCGTTTTCACATTTTCCTTTTCCAGTTCGGACACGATCAGCTCCGCAATCTTGTCCGACAATCTTTTTGCGAATTCCTTGTTTTCCATGATTATTCCTCCCATTCTATTTTCACCGTGGTCCTGTAGTGTTTGGACTTGTCATGACTTCTCGCATATTCCTCCGCATACTCTTTGGAACAGAAGATTACTTCATCAGATGTCGTCTGTCCATGTCCATCATCATATACATTCACCCATCCCGTGTACTTTGTGGTGTCGAACCAGAGATTGCAGTCGTCCGTGTTGCTGTTGCTGAATTTGCCGTCCTCTTTCCAGCACCTGACCGGCTGTTCTCCATATGTGTTGAGAGGCAGCAGACCCACGATACAGAAACCTCCATCGGATTTCCTGTCGGTGCAGATGATCCGGACTTCATCCCCGTCCTCGGTCACTACCCTTCTCGACGGGTTCTTGAGGTATTCTTCTAAACTAAATTGTTTCATGGTTTTATTCTTTCACTGTTGTTCAATACGATGTAATTGATCTCAAAAAATCCATTTTTCTGTTTTTCGGGACATTCATTATAAGCATATAAAGTCCTGTCTTCATTTCTTGATATCTACATAATTATATTTTTTAATTTCTATTTGTTCATCATTTCATTGTTGTTCCATGATCCAGAGTTGATATTATTCATATCTGTTTTCTGTCATTTCTCGTAGTCTCAATGTATTGTCGATTTCATCTCTCGTCATACTTCTGAAACCATATCTTGTCCGGAATCGATCTCCTTCGACTTTCACTTCTCCCCGGCTGAGTGCGGTATAAAGTCTTCTGTCTTCCTGTGTCATAACATCTTTATCTTGTTCTCCAGTCTGTTGATTTCACCCTGTATCTCCTCTCTCATCAGCATGTCATGTTTTTCCAGTATGTCCTTTATGAAGTCCATCTGGAATTCGGACAATATGGGTTTATCTTCATATCTGTTCCCACACCAGTTGAGATGAGAAAATGATGATTTTTCAATATCCTCCTGAATCTTCTTCAATATGTTTATGTCCCTGTCAAGTTTGACCGCCTTTTCAAATAATACCCTATCCATAATCTTTTTATTTTTATTTCATGCTGTCCACCGCCCCCGAAAGAAACGATGAGAATGTATTGACAAACCTCTCGTCGTCACACAGATCATACTCTCCCATCTGGTGAAGTACGGCGTGTGTCAGCTCATGCCAGAAGCTCTGTCTCTTTCTGGACTCCGACACCTTTTCTCCGGCAATCGAGTCCGCTATCTCTATGTGTCCTGTGCATTCCCAGAAACCGAAGTCCCCGTTCCTGCCTGTGTCCTTCTGCTTGACATCGTAGTCTATTCCTCCGACCGTCAATGTCTCGGGTAGTTTGAATTCCATATCAAATTTATTTTAATCACATCCGTACTTGTTGCACCATGCCTGTTTCTCCTTGTTGAAAGCATCCATGTCTTCATTCCATTTCTTGTCCTCTATCTTCACCTCGTCCCACCAGCATGCACCCGGATTGACGGACATCTCCACATTTCCGTATCTGTCCATGATTTGGGACTTGACTTCTTCAAATCCTTTTTCCGTGTATATGTCTCTCAAACAGTCGGATGCATCATAGTGCATACAGAATTTTTTCTTGTTCAACATCGAACAAACCTTGTCATAATTGAGTTCACTGAGTTTCATAAATGTCTTTGTTTTATTTGTTGATGCAAAGATATGACAATTATTTCAAACTTCCAAACAAAATCAAAAAAAAAAAATCAGGAAATTTTTGATTTCCTGATTTTTTCTACTTATTTGTCTGACGACAGTCTCTCGAAACCTGAAATCATCCCCCTGATTCTGGTGATCTCATTCCTGATCTCATCATCCGTCAGATTGCCGTTCTCATCATACAAGGGTCTGATGAAGTCAATTCCCCCCTGACTGTTTTTCAGGAATTCCAATGCATACGATATCGTTCTCAATTCATCGAGATCAAACTTGCAGTAGATCATTTTTGATATCTTGTTCATGACTATGATAATTTATAAGATTTCCTTCCAGTGCTTTCTGCAAACCGACTTGTATGTGATGTTCCCGGACTCTATCGCAACGGAATCCCCGCCGGTTATTCTATTTCCATCCACATACCTTATATGGCACACCGCATCACAGTCACATCCCTCTATCTCACATGGTGTCCTGATTTCCTCTATTCTGTCGGCAATGGCGAGAAGATGTCTTGAACCTTCAAAAAGATTCCCGTTGATGTCCGTCTTCAGTCCGAAACAGAATACGTCTATGTTCCTGTCGTCACAGACGTCGCACAAAGTCATCACATCATCCCTTGACAGAAACTGGCACTCGTCCACAAACAGCACCCCGAAATCAAGGTTCGACAGTTCAGTCTTCAGGTCATGATAATAGTATGTGGGCTCATCGTTTCTGGTTATTCTGGACTTGGTGATTCCCCATCCCGTGAAAGTTCCTTCCCTGGTGTCCAGACAAGGCTTTATTATGACCGGCTTCTTCTTCCTTCTCTTGTACTGGTCGAACATCGTGAGCATCTGGGTGGTCTTTCCGGCCCCCATGCATGCGTATGTGTAAGTGAGCTTAGCCATTTGACTCTGTTTCAATCTTGAAGTAATATGTGTATCCGAACTCGTCATCCGTCAGTCCGCACATCTCGTATCCCCTCCTGCCGAACTCGTTGAGCTTGGTCTCGTCGAGCTGCTTTGTACTCTTGACTCTCTTGTATCTGTAAATCTTCATTTATATAAAAAATAACAAATTCTACAGGATTTTATAGTCATTTTCATTCAGATGAAAGAATATCTGATCCTCATATCCTACTGCCAGATCCATTTTATCCGGTGTCTCATCCCTGGCTATCCGTATCATCAGCGGCACAAACTGTCTCGGATACGCTCTCAGGTTGCAGTCCACCAGTTTGACGGTTGGATCTATGGCGAAATGGTATGCGTTGCCCAGAATTTCCGCGGACGCGCACCTGAACACGGAAATGTTGAAATCAACGTCCCCGGCCGAATAGTCTCCACAGAGATGCTCATATTTTGATATGTCGTCGAGATCATATATGTACATGTCATTGGTGGACGCGTATATGTTCCTGCACGACCTGTTGAGTGTCTCTATCTCAGGAATTCCCGACTCGTACACCCGCTTCAGCATGATGTTCCTCAATATCTTTATCACGTCGGGGTTCATGTTCATACCGTTGAAACGGAGAATCCTGAACTTCATGCTCTTCATGTCTTTGAACATCTTGTATTCTGATATCTTATCTACTATCTCCATGATAGACCTGTATCCGGGTGAAATTGTCTTGGTCTCCCTGAGAACGGCGTCAATTCCTGAATGTATGTCGATTTTCAAATATCTTCCGGGTCTGATTCCACGGATGAAGTCCGGCACGTCCCAGCTCTTCACTTCCGCCGCATATCTATGTATCTCCGCCATGCATTCATCCGCATTTCCGTTGAACATCAGACCCGCGGCCTTTTCGGCCGTGCAGTTGAACATCTCCATGAACTTGACATTCGACCCGAAACCTTCCGATTTATACAGATCCAGAAACCTGTTCCACCGGTCCGTCTGTCCGGTGAGATCCATGTAGTGTTCCCAGTACCCGTCCGCCAGGATTGTCGGGAAACCAAACGGATAATGCACCGCGGCATATGAAAGTCTGGCATCATAGTCAGTCATCGGCAGTCTTTCATCTCTTTTCATGTGTTTATCATTTTGTTTCATAGTCGTGTTCATTCAAATGGAAGAAAATCCTGTCTTCATGTCCTATGGCCAGGTCCATCATGTCCGGACGTTCATCCCTGCACAGTCTCAGGACCAGCGGGAACAGCTCCGGGGAAATCAGGTTCGAACCGGACCACCCCAATGTGTAGTCCACCGGAGACTTTCCCGGGATGAACATGGTTTTGCATCCGCACCCGAGAATCTTCACTTCCCTTATCTCCGCCACAGACATGTTCACGGGTATTCCGTCCACATCATGATCACCTTCCATTCCGGACATGTCATCCTCTCCTATGTTGTACATGTACATGTCCCCGTGTCCGGTCATCCCCGACGGATATCTCTCCCTCAAGTCTTTCATGAGATCATTTCCGGACAGATACACTTTTTTCAACAGCTCTCCGGAACATATCCGGAACAGATCACCGATCGTCTCCGGACCGAAGTTGCGTGCATACACGGCCAGACGCAGTTTCTTCATGCCGCTGAATATGTCATGCATGCGGACTTCTTCAATGATTTCATCTGTCGATCCGTATTCCGGATTGAACACTCCGGCCGCCTTCATCGCATGGTCGAAAGCATGTTTCAGGTCCACTTGCAGATATCTCCCTTCCGGAAAGTCGGAACAGTCCATTTCCGGAAACATGTATCCGGGGACATTCCAGAACACGGAGTCGGCGTACATCTTTACCGCCCGGGCAACAGATTCCCGATCTCCAGTCATCTGCCTTTCCGCGGCCATGCGGACGGTGCCGAGATATGCGTCCATGTACGACAGGTATGTGAATCCTCCGGATTTGAACTTCTCCCTGAAATCAATGTACTGTTCCGTCTGTCCGAACAGATCCATGTAATGGTCCCAGTATTCATCAATGAATATCGTCGGAAAGAATACGGGTTTCACGGTCTCCTGGAACGCCTTCTTCACGTCCCAGTCCGTCATGGCATCATTTCTCATATCCACATTTTTCCGGTAATATGCTGTTCAGGAGACTGCGTATCATGTCCCCCGTCTCACTCAAAGGTCTCGACTTTATCGCGGAGTCATTTATGCACAGGTACTTGCATCCGTCCATGCTTCTTGTGTCGAAATGGTCAAGCTCATATGTCCATACATATTTCAACGTCAGATCATCGTTCTGGACATACCTTTTCAGGAAGAAAAGTATGTCACTCCAGTAATACTGGGTGAGGTTTCTTCCCTTTCTTGTGTTCGTCACATAGAAGTCGAGCATGCTCCCGAACCTGTCCTGTCCGGCATATTCATCCATCACCGGCTTCAGCATCGCCACCGGGCTGTGGACCGGGCACATCACCGGTCCCGAGTATCCCGTGTCCTTTCCGGTCATCATCTCCACGCTGTTTTTGGCTTCCCAGAACGAGATGTTGCAGTGTTTGTACGTCATGTATCTCGGATCTCTCCTGTTCTCCTCGAAATTGATGCATGGAATTCCGTCCCTGAACAGATCACCATAATCTATGCGGCCGACAGGAATCATGTCGTCATTGAAATACACGAACTCATTCCCGAGACCCGGAATCCTGTTCAGGAACATCTCTATGGTGGTGGAGTTGTATGTGGGAAGAAATTTTTCCGGGATGAAGTCTTTGTGGATCACCGGAATCACCCTGGACGTGTCCACATATTCCGGCACCTGCTCGATGTTGCTCACAGCAAGAAAGACGTTTTCAGTGTACGGCATGAACTTCTCTATTCCCCTCAAAACATATCTCAATGTCCCGTAGTCATAGAAGAAGTTGTATCTCACGGTGTCCCCGTTGTTTATGAAGGTCGCGAGCGCGTCATTGGGCTCACCGTTCTCCCCCATGTATCCCTTCAGCAGATTCCTCATCCACACCTCATCTGAAGAATCCACGAATGTTATGACAGCATCCATAAAAAACCTTTTGTGTTAAAGATAACAAATAATCAGAAATCCGGATCATTGCAGTTTATGTATCTCACATCTCTGGGATCATTCTCGTTCTGCACAATCCAGTACCAGTCCATGGACGGATTGTTGTCCTCAAGACCTATGATTTTATATCTTGCATATACAGGTTTCCCGTTATACATATATCTCAACTGTTTCTTATCCTCCCACCATGTTCCCATCCTTTCCTTGAATTCCTTTTTGAACTCATAAAAGTTGGGATTGAACCTTTCTATATGATCTCTTCCCAGAATCTTCTCATATTCGTCGAAGTCCTCCATCTTTTCCATCACATACACGGTTCCGTATCCGCATGTGCCCATCTGTGTATACGTCCTCATCACTTCCGGTGTTCCTGATTATACATCACTCCAGCCACATACGCGAACACTTGTCCGACATACATCGAAATGAAACATCTCAATATGAAATCGGTTTGGATTTGGATATCCGGACAGAAACAGAGCACAAGAAGACAAATGAACATGACAATGCAAAATGAAACCGGAAAAAGAAGTGCATTGCTCAAAACTCTCACGGGTTTATTTCTGTAGAATTTCACGATCCCGGTCTCTTCCAGATCATTCTCATCCTGATCCGGATCCAGAAATCCAAATCTCACTCCCGCCCCGAATCCACTGAAGATTCCAATCAATAACAATAAAATCAAAATAAGAAACTCGCACATAACTATATCAAATTATATAAATCAAACATTCCTGTCTTTTTCATCAAATCACACAGTTCCGACAATACCCTGTCTGATTTTTCTTTTTCCTGAATATGAACCATATACTGTTCCCTCTGGTTATTCGGCATGTCCATAAACTCCTGAAGTCTCCTTATCCAGTCCTCGTACTGGTCCACCTTCTCCTGAAGTTCATCCACCTTCTCCTGACACTCGATTCTCTTTCTTCTTTCTGTGTTATAATCTTCCGCAAGATCATCTATCCTTTCCTGAAGCCTGGAAATCTGTGCATTGTACTGTCTTGCGACATCATTTCTTGTCTGTTCAACAATCTGTTTTCTTGTCTCTTTCATGTTTCTGCTGTCTTGAAATTTCATCAAAAGTTATAATCTACATTGTATCCAAATAAGGACAAATCATAAGTCATTCCTGAATTCAAATTCCTCCCCGTCAGGGGCAACCACCTTCGCCGTTACACCTATGGATGTGGGATGAAACTGATAGACAAACCCTCCGGCAATCGCTCCCATATAAGTGTCTCCGTTTCTTTTTCTGTCAAACCAGTCCTGCATCCATTTTCTGATTGCATCATTCTCCTCCTTTGAAACAGGAAATCCGTATCTCATCTCATCTGCAAGTCTGGTGTTCTCTTCCTTCAACTTTACAAGTTCATCATCCTTATAAGTATCTTCCTTCATCTTCTTGATGGTCTCCTTTGCATTGTCATAACTGTTCTGCAACCATTCGACCGATGATGTCAGATCCTTTATGATTTTAAGTGGTTCAGTGTTTATGAACCTTATCTTTCCGTCTATATTTTTTGTAATCTCTCCCATAACTATTTTCTTCTTATAGGCACGAACACGTCATATCCGTATTCATTGTCGTCTTCATAATGATTTATCTTCTCGTCATAAGTCATCCCGAATTTTGTCCTTTCATAAACAAACTCATTTCCATCCCAGATTGCCTTATGTGCATTCCTGCAAATACCGTCATAAGCCTGCCCTTTGACAAGTTCCGATTTTCTTACCGGTTCATAATTCTCGTCAACCCATTCATGAAACTTCTCCGGGCTTCCGAAACCATGATATTCCTCATAACTCAACAAATCTATCACATATTGATATGTCAATGATTTGAGTTCTTCGATATCCATATCTTATATTTCTATTTCAAATTTATATGCATCGGTTTTGAGTTCCTGATGATCCGACAACGGACTGAACTTCCCAACCGACTGTGTTATATATACAAGAAATGATACGAGTTTCTTCTTGTCCTTCACGGTTCTCAACACCTGTTCTATTGCATCACGGATTTCCGCATTCGTGATGTCCTCGGCATTCTCACCATTGACAGTAATGCCGGCGGTATGGTCATATTCTTTTGTGAAAACTATCTTCATAACAGAAACATCGCCGTCTTTATCAGATCACCAAACGTTGTCATGAACATCTCCGCAGTGTCCGCAGAAACAAATGAAAGTCCGGAAGTGGATTCATTGAACATCTTCACCTCCCCATGGGTGTTCACACCATTCCCCGTCGAGACAATCCTGTATGTCTTTTCCTCGCCTTGACAGTCCTTGTTCCAGTCGTTCCTCAACTGCATGAGCTTCATATACGCGATGAACGCCGCACAAAGATGATAGTCCATGACATTCATGTCCCTTCCCGGATCCCGTTGTTCTCCGGCGTGCTCGAAACCTATCCGGTGAATGCAGCAGTTGTCATGTATGCGGCATTCTTCCGCATGTTTGGGATGTTGCTCACAATATGCGTCCCAGGTGAGCGGACGCTCGTCCTTGTTGAACCACGACAGGAATTTTGTATCCCTCTCTTCCCAGACGTCCCTGCCTTCCGGTGTTTCTCTCCAGTTGAACGAGTCATGCAGACAGTTTTTATCCCATACTATCTCGGCCGTCTTTTTTGATTTCCACGGATTTGATTTCCATGGATGGTTGAGACAGTTCTTGTAGAACTGCCATGCCCATTCCTGTGATTCAATCCATTTGATGATTTCATTTTCCGTTTTCATTGTCTTTTAACTTTCTTTGTATATTTGTATTTTTTCTACAGACGTTTCGACATATGCACTGTCAAGATATGCACCCGATTGATCGGTATATGCATAATGATAATCTTCACTTTCGGCTTCTATGGTCATCGTGTCCCAATTTCCCCTATATGTATTTACACTATCCTGGAATAATTTATTTGCTATAAAACGGGCATCCGACAAAGATTCGAACAAATTAACAGATACGCGCACCGTGTCATAGTCTACTACATGTTTCACCATCCAAACATAATCTTTGTTTTCTCTATTCGATTCTTCCTTTTCTTCTTCAGCCTCCAATAAAGCACATTAATCCCAAATATGATCTGGATCTAAACAGGCCTGTATTTTTTTCAGTTCTTCTTCCGTCAGTTCTGTTTTCTTGACATTTTCCATAATCTATTGTATTTTTAAAATCAACCTTTTATTTTTCGTCCAGTCCTGTGAAACTGTCTCCATTTCATATATGTCCTATTTTATATCATCTACAAGATTCACCATATTGAACAACCTTGTGTCAAGCTCAAGCATTTTCTTCCGTATATATTGTTTCAATACTTTCACAACCTCTTCTCTTGTGTCCTTCATGAAGAACACTCCATTCCGGATGCACATACATTCATCTCCTGGTGTAACATATTCTTTTTCCACCTCATCAATCCTGTATGTGTCATCATCATACAAAGTAGCCTTCCATTTTCCCATAATTCTGTTCATTTATGTTTCTGTTGCAAAGATATGAACAAAATTTCAAACTTCCAAATACTTTTCAAGTTATTTTCTTAATATTGATAAATTTGCAATTTTTGATACTACTCTCAAATGTGTATGTAAATTATGAAATTTTATAAAGTCATCGTTGATATCTTTATCATCAAACCATGTTTTTGTATCTCCATCTGTGGAAGAACTTCTTGTACACATATAAAGTTTATTTATATCTTTTCCTTTCATCCATAAATTGAATAAATCTTGGAAACACATATCATAGTGATCTATATGTATAAAATGTTTATCATATATGGTTTCTCCTGTTATTGGACATATGAAAGGAAGTTTAATGTTGTTCCGTAAATTTAATATTTCCGGTAGTATAGCATTTCTGCAAGCACGACTTATAGTATCAAGTTTATATTTATAATCCACACCATTACTGTATCTTATTGATGTTGTGAAAGATATGTCTGTTTCTGTACCATCTAATCTTATAATCCAAAAACATTTTCCTCCATAATTATCATTTCTTACTTCAAGATGATCAATACCACAACCTCTTTTTCTTTCCCACTCTGGATGATTACAGAACACAAGAGATACAAGTATATGTTCACTTCTCTTATTCACAAATCTATTTGTATGATACAATATATACCTGCACAACTTGGTGAGTTCTGTTTTTGTATATTTTTTCATATTGAAAATTGTTTTATATCGACAATCTTTTCGAGAAGATGAAGTTCCTCAACTTGAGATTTTCAGACCCGCCCATCTCTATCAGCCATATCGGACTCTCGCTTGCGGACATCACATCGTCCGTCAGTTCCTCCTCATAAGACGGATAAAGTTTCGTGTCCCATACTCTGTCATCAACTATAAATGTTATGGCTGTCAACAGTCCTCCCAGATCATCCTCATAAAAGCATGCATTCGGAACTTTCATTCCAGTAAGGAAGTCCCTGCATTCCTTCATCTCCGGATAAGTCCCACCGTCAAGCATTATGATGGTCTTGTCAACATTCACCCACTGGATGTATTCCGCAAGTTTGCTGCATGTGTTTCCATATTCCGCAACAGCATGGGCTGTCTGCACTCCTTTCTGTATCGGACTCAACTGTCTCAATACAAGACTGTACATTCTATATCTGTTCATAATTATCAAATTCTGTGTGATGTTATAATTGTTGCCGACTTGCTTGCTCTGGTCAAAGCCACATATCTCAACTGTTTCTTCACCCTTTTGTCAAGACATTTGTCTATGTCATTGTCATTTATCAGGACATGACTGAAAGTGCTTCCCTGACTCTTGTGTATAGTGTGTGCATATCCATAGTCAATAACCTTCGCCTGTATCAGATTTCCGTATCCGTCATGCACATTGTCATTCACCAGAAGAAACCCGTCGATAGAGTTTATCTTTTCAAGACATTCGAACTTGTCCATCCTGTTCTCACATTCCCTGTATTTTCCCCATTGATATACTTTTTCATATGCGAGAAGTTTAACCAGTTCCTTGTTGTGATCATTATATTTCACGTCTATATAAGGAACCGTCATCCTTTCCTTCAACGGGTTCTCGGTTTCAATCTCTATGATATGAAGATTGAAGTCATCCGGACATCTGTCAAGTCTGTAAGTTATCATCTCCCTTATGTTCTCGTCATATTCATTTGTTATGCCGCAGCACATATAAGCCTCGGAGTTTATGATTTTATAGTTCACACCTGTCTTTCCCGTTCCGTCATATCCCCAGTTTGCATATGACATCAAGGGTTCACCCGGCTGTGGCGGCATTCCGTCATATCCTAACTTCTTTCTGACCATCATGTTCAACTTCTCCACATTGGCATTGGTGTATGTGAGTATTCTGAAATAATTCGGGTCAGTCTTCAATCCATCAATATGCGAGTCTATCACATCAATAATACCTGCAAAGTCATCATTGTCTATGAACTTCACACCTTCTCCGGATTCATTTATATTACTCTCATAAGTGAACCCCTCTCCGGTCCTTATTGATGTGGACTCGTTCAATATGGCATTGTCATCGGTTCTCATCACCTTCGTGAGTTCCACTATCCTGTGGTCTGTGTTCCTGAACACGACCGATATGTCATCCTCATTTACGGGGGACAGCTGCGCGGAGTCACCTATGAATATGATTTTGCACTTTCTTTCCCTTGCCTTCAATATCACGTCCATATAGTTCTGTATGGACAGCATTGACGCCTCGTCTATGATGATTATGGAATTGTTCTTCACCTTGTCTTCAGATTTCCTTCTGGACTTGAAAGAGACGTCATAATTCTCCCTGTCCATATCTGTCTCTATCATTATCCCGAACAACGAATTGACGGTGGACACTCTCTTTCCCACCTTTTCCCTCAACACTCCTGCCGCCTTGTGGGTGGTCGCACAGAAATGTATCGTATGTCCCATCCAGTATCTTTTGTTCACAATCTCCATCAGGGTGGTCTTTCCTGTTCCAGCCCATCCGGAAACCGTCATCGCGAATTCCGTTTTCGAGTTGATGAAGTCGTCAATTTGTTTCAGGACATCTTTCTGCTGTGAATTCAAGACAAATGGAAGCCATATTTCATAACCCCCGTCAAGCACATTCTTATATAATCCTTTCTTATTCATCAACTTCCTTTATATCACACATTGAAAACCTTGACTTCAACATATCTATGACGTGTGTATGATGAGACTTGAACGCCCATATGCCGTATCCGTCATATATCGATTTCTTATATATGGTCAGAATGTTCTTTCCGGAATCATTATTCCCCATATGCGCCACCTTCAGCCATCTCACATCAAGAACCTCGGTCTTCGTCTCGATCTTGTCCATATGAAAATCAGACTCTTCCGGTATCCAGCACTCGTACCACAAATCCACAGTCTGGTTTTTTGTGTACTTGTCACTATATACTTCAAACAGATTTATTCTTTCCTCATCAAGCACAAGTCCAGTCTCTTCCCGTACTTCCCTTACACATGCTTCTGTAAGACTCTCATCCCAGTCTATATACCCACACGGGCAGCACCATTCTCCAGAATGTGACACCGCAGGACCCCTTCTCTCCACAAGGACATATATGTCATCATTTTGAATATCATATTTGAACACCACAGGAATTACCACAACAGATCTTGAAATCCAGTATTCATTCCCTGTTTCATCCTTTATACATTTGTTCGGTCTTGACATAATTTATAACTTTTCTTATAAAGATAACAAAACCGGACAGAAAATTGTCCGGTTTTGAATTATTATTTTCTGCGGATGAGAATTCTAAAATATGGAGACTTTCCATTTATAGTTAAATCTTTATCATCATCTCCTTTTCTGAATTTTATAATCTTGAATTGTTCAGGACAATACTTGTCAAGAAATGTAATCGGAACACCCATCACCCCGTCATAATCATAAGGTATGTTCTCAACCTTTGACACCTCTATCGCATCATAGTTGTCATATTTGGGATAGTCCTGTTCATGACCCTTATACTGTTTCACCAGATACAATGGTTCATTTCTTTTGCAATGGTCAAGATTTGTGAACCAACAGACTGAAGACACCCTTATGACTTTTCTGTCATCCCTTGTCCTGCCAGATTTATAATCCGATGAATATTCATAATTGTCCGGAACATAAAAATACATACCTGTATTGAAACTTGAGATACCCAACCAGATTCTGTTGTCCTTTATGTATTTGAACACTTCCTTGTATGTGATGGCATTCGTATTGCCGATTATTATGAACTTCTTTTCATATTTCATCAAGATGTCAATGAAGTCCCTGAACCTGCTGAACGGCGGATTGGTGCAGACTATATCACTTTCCTTGAGAAGTTCTATGCATTCCGGACTGTCAAAACTCCCGTTTCCTTTGAGTTCCATTATTGCTCCCGGTTTCTGAATCATAAGTTTCACATCATCCTCATCCACGGCACCATCTTCATTTGCATCATAAAGTTCATCCATTATGATGACTGCCTTCAATGCCTTCTTTCTTTCCCCCATCTCATCGGTTGTCCACAATGATACCTCGTCATTTGAAATTGAACTTCCATTATAACAAGTTGCAATAAGCCTTTTCAGTTTGAAGAAGTTGAATTTGAGTGCAAAATATTTGAAGAAATTGCTTTCATAAGGATCATCACAGTTGCAGAACACCGTCTTTCCTTCAAAATATTTCTTATAATGGATTATCTCCTTCTCGATATCTTCCAGTCTTGTATAGAATTCATCATTCTTTTCAACTTTGGATTTACTTAATTTTGAATTTGCCATAATTTATAAATATCCTTATTTTATTCTCCCAGACACTCGGAGCCTTTATTATACTATATTTATAATTATCAATTACTTACTTGATTTGACTCTGTTTGCATATTTCCAGATCATCTGACAATTTTCTTTTGTTGTTGATCCACCTTTTGACCAAGGTATGATGTGATCGGCCTCCATTTCATCATATTCAAAATGTTTTCCCGTGATGGGACATATCCCTCCCTGTTCCCTGTAAACTTCAAGTTTCATCTTTTCCGGAAATGTTCTCAAATTGAGATGGTATTCATTATGGTCAAGTACATATTCCCAGATGCCTTTCTTCTGCATTATATCATCATCTGCAAGAAGTCTTTTTATCTCATCGTTGAGTTCATTAGGATCAAGAACATCATTATGATGATACTTATACATCTTATACCAGTCAAACTCATATATCGACAACATTTCTTTGTATGTGAAAGGAAATGTCTTCTTCACCCAGTTCATTACTTCAATGAAAAAGTTTATCAAATCATTTGCATTATCATCAAACTGATGTTTTGCCATATATTCTTCCACACCATGTTCCTTTGGATAACCATCCCTGTCTGCAACCCACTTCAATGCACATTCAAGTCCTTTCTGTCTGTTCCATCCTTCCTTCAAGACCCAATATCCATCAACAATTCTTTTTGCAGGACAATTGCTTTTTGAGAAAAACTTTTTTGCATCCGTAAGCCATGGACCGGTATATATTGAATTTCTCAACTCCTGCGGAGTAAGTTCCATTCCGGCGATGTTTATCTTGTTGAACCATTTGAGTTTTTCATCATTCGTGCCTTCAATGATGACAACATTGAGTTCATAGTCCATAATCTTGTCCTGAAATTCCTTCGAAAGATTGTCAAAAGTCTTGATTTTTCCGTCAACCTTCACTGAAAATGCCTGTTCCTTAACATACAGTGCAATGGAATTTGTTCTCTGCTGACCATCAACAAGTTCATATGTTCCATCCTGTGAAAGTGCCCAGTACATATTATTCAATGGACAACCATCTAGAATTGTTTCTATCACCGCAACCTGTCTGTCTTTCTTGTAAACGAATTCTCTCTGGTATGCTGGACGGATGTTCAACTTGCCATAATATCCAAGTACCGGACCTCCGGATTCAGATTCATCAGAATAACCCGCAACAAGATCTCTTACCTTCACTTTCTTTTCTGTACATTTCATATCTTATAATTGTCCTGTCTTTATTCTCCCAGACTTGGAGTTTTAATTATTTCTTGATGCAAATATACAACAAATATATTTATCTGCAAAACATTTTTCATATATTTTTATCAAAAAAGTCAGGAATTCTTTCCTGACTTTATAGTTATTTCCATTCATCATATTTCAGTCCGTCAATGAACAGTCTCACAAGTTTCTCACATGCCTCCACATCATTCCTGTCAACCATCTCATGTGTGGCACTGTGCATATATCTGCAAGGGATGCTCAATAAAGCAGATGCACAGTTGTCAGACATCATCTGTATATTGTTTGTGTTTGTTCCTCCGGCCTTTCCGGCGACAAGCTGATATTTCACATTCTTTTTCGCAATGTCTTTCAGTGCATCATTCAATGGTCTGTATTTCTCCGGTCCGTATTCTATTACGACACCGTCTCCCACATGTGTCTGACTTCCTTCAGTCTTTCCTATTTCGGATGTGCAGTCATGGCACACGTCTATGTCTATGGAGATGTCAGGCCCGATTTTCCGCACGGCATTTCCCGCACCCCTGCACCCGGTCTCTTCACTGGTAATACAAGCACAATAAAGTCTGACATTGTTCTTCTTGAGTTTTTTAATGTCAATATTTTCCAGCACACTGAACACAATTCCACAGGCTATGCCATCATCAAGTCCAGAACCGACTATGAAGTTCTTGTTCTTGCCGAATTCCATGTCAAGTCTTGAATTGTTGAACACCACAAGATCACCCACACTTATTCCCAGAGATTCCACATCTTCTTTTGAAGAACATCCGCAGTCAAGATAAAGATCCTTGTGTTCTGGACATTTCTTCCTGTCTTCCGACTTTTCAAGATGGACGGCCTTGTATGAACAAAAACACTTGACCTTGTTCTTTCCTGAATTCGTCAGAATGAACATATCACTGTCTATCACAGTCTTCGGTGAAAATCCACCCTGCGGGATGTATTTCAGAAATCCGTTCTTCGTGATTTCAGAAATGATGAGACAGTTCTGGTCCGAATGTCCGGAAATCAAAACCTTTAATGCATCAGGTTCATCACTTCCTACACTTGCACATACATTCCACATCTTGTCAATAAAGTCAAGTCTCACATCTTTGATGTTTACTGCACTTGATGCAAAATATTTGGCGGCGGATTTTTCAAATCCAGTGGGTCTGTATGTCAACAGAAAGTCTGTCAAAAAATTATAGTCCATAAATAAATATATAACATAATAAATATAACAAAATATGATACTCAAATTTGATGAATTCGTATCTTTAAATGAAAGTTTCAAAAGTCCAACGATATCAAAGTTATTCAAAGATGGTGAATTTGATGCGGATATTGATAAATCCATACTTAATCAAATTTCTGAAAATGATATCATAGGTATGGCCGACAGCAAGGACGATGCGGAAGATATGTTGAACAATTCAGGTGTAAAAACCATAGATACACGTCCGAGATATAGACGACGTGGAGATGATCTTGAAATTGATTACACCAAACCATGGAGAATAATCGATATGACCGAAGATTATATAATAGGTCTGAAATCAGGAAAGTATCTTGTGTGCAGAGTCAATAAAAAAGATGCGCATAGACATCTGTATAATATAAGAAATGACAGGGAAAAAAGAAAAACAGTTGAACCTACAAAATTTGAAAAGAAGTTCAATCATAGAAAAGAATTTGTAAAGAATCACAAAAAAAACATCGAAGACTTTAATGATATCAAGAACTTTTTTGATGAAAAAGGTCTTCTTGATGACTTTATTGATGAATGTTGTGATGAACTTGACAGATGCATTGAAATTTTTATAGATGAAAGAAATGTATATGATATAGATGAAACATATGAATCTTCTATTGAATTCAAATTCAATGATTATAAAATAGAACTTTATCCCACGTTTAAATTTAAATATCACACATCAAGATATTATGCCGGATTCAAGGGAGACTACTATCAGCCTTCGGAACCTGCAATTACAACATATGAAGATGCATATCCACAACTTATCGAGACGGGAATCGTCATTCATGACACTGACGACAAATCACTGATGGATTGTACATACAAACCTGAATTCGACAAGGCACATGTGATTGATTTTTCAGATTCTACATATGAAATTGAAATTTAACAAAAATGGAGATGATTTATCATCTCCATTTTTTATTTTCCTATTGTATTGTTTTCAAACATTTTGTTCAACTGGTTATTCACCCTATAAAAGATGCACTGTTTAGGTATGTCCTTGAGTCTTCTTGCACCTATATATGTCATTGTTGATCTGAGTCCACCAAGAAGTTCCTCAACCACATCATTTACCGATCCTACATAAGGAACCTGTGTCACCCTCCCCTCACTTGCCCTGTATTTCGGTTTTCCGTTTCCAAATTTCTCCTGTGCAAGGGTTGAACTCATTCCATAAAAGAGCTTGTATTTTCTTGTTTCAATGACGGGGGAATATATATAACTGTCTCCATTGTCTGTCCTGTTCAGTTCTCCAGTATTGTAGTATTTCTCTATGATATCCCCGTCAGCTTCATCTGTTCCTGCAAACAGTCCCCCTATCATAATGAAATCTGCTCCTGCGCCAAATGCCTTCCCCACATCACCTGCACATGTTATCCCTCCGTCTGAACAGATGAGTCCACCTACCTGATGAACTGCATCAGCTGTTTCAACTATTGTAGAAAACTGTGGTCTTCCTACACCGGTCTGCTTGCGAGTAATACATTGACCACCCGATCCAATCCCCTCCGCGACTATGTCTGCTCCGGAAAGTATCAAATCTTCTGAAATGTCTCCTGTGACTACATTTCCCACCATAATCAGCATCTCTGGAAACTGGTTTCTCAACTTGACCACCATTTCCTTTACCTGCGGAATATATCCATTAGGAACATCCAGCTTGATGCCCACTTGAATACCAAGTTCTTTGTATATTCTTTCAAGTTTCTCCACCCCATTGTCCTTCAAACCTATGCTCAACAGACATCTCATCCATCTGTCATCATCATAAGTCAAAAGTTTCTTATAAAAGTCTATAAGACTGTCTATATCATGGTGCTTGTGAAGACAGGCAAACAATCCGTTTTCGAGCATTTTCTTGCTTACTGCGAAATTTCCTATGGTTCCCATATTCGCCTGCATAATTCCTGTCCCCCTGATGACCTTGGGACACCATTTGAACTTATATTCCCTTGTAATATCAACATCCTTTCTTGATGCGAGAGTGGATCTTCTCGGTCTTATCAAAACATCGCTGAAATCCAACTGCACATTATCTATTATCTGCATAACTTTATCTTTATAAACAAATAAAATATAACAAAAAAAAAATGACTGAATTTCTTCAGTCATTTTCAACAGATATATAATAGTAGTCCTTCGTCTTTTCAAATATGGTCACATCCGGTTCCTTTCCCAGTTTATCCAGTATTTTGAAAATGGCGGGTTTATTCACGACACACCAGTTCCAGCAGTAGATGTTGCCGAACTCGAACAGAAATGTCTTGAATATTTTATATCCCAGTCCCAGATGTTGATATTTAGGAACAATATTGATGTGCGGTTGATATAAGGATTTTCCCTGCACATTATGTGGTTCGACAATGAAATTGACTTCATCAACAGACATTTTCTTACTGTCAATTATAACGGGAAGAAGAAACTGATAGTCATTTATCTGTTTTTCCTCACCTAATTCTATTTTTGTTTCATCATTTATGACCATATATATCAATATTGATTTTTTATATAAGTTTCGCTCCGCAATTCGAGCAGTATTTGTCCTTCTGACTTACCTTCTTCCCGCACTGTCCGCAATATCTCCGTCTTGTCTCATTGACTGAAACCTGTTTTCTTGAATTTGGAAGTATCTTGATGATCTCCACCTTGAAGGGATTACATTCAAGGTCTATATCACAGGTTTCAAACTTTTGATTTGACTTTGATCCACTTTCTACTCTTCCGGTCTCAATCACACCATTATGATATGGTATACTTGAATTATATGTACAGTATTCTCCAATTTTACTTATTGAATTTGAATTATCTATACTTAAACCAGTCAATTTACAATTTATAGGATTGGATGGCCATACTATTGTATCATCATAAGGAGACCATGGTTTTATAGGGTTGTCTATGATATTGTTCCATTCATATTGGTAAACAACTTCCTTTTCCATAAAGAACTCTATCTTTATATTACCATTATCACTTATGGCGTTTTTCATCTCCTGTGTGTTTTCAACTTCATATGTAGAGAAAAGAAACTTCTTGTCATTGTTCATAAACCTTTCAAGCCAACAGGACTGACCGGGTTTCAGGATAAGTGTACCACCTATTTCCTGTTCATTCACATAAATCTTGACACCTATGTGTTTCCTATAAGGATTTTTGAGATAAATCTGGAATTCTGTTCCATTGTTCAAATAAACTGTTCTTCCTGATTCATTTGTCCTGTATTCCTTTACAAGACTTTTTGCGATGGCGATTTTCGCCAATTGTTCTGTAATTTCGTAATTCATACTTCATTAAATTTTATTTGTATTTAACTGTCTCCAATTCATTTGTGTCCATAAGAACACTCAAGGGACATATACATTCCCTGAACCAAAAACATTGTATAATTTGCGGAAGATGAGGGATTTGAACCCCCGCACCGGTAATTGACCGATCTAACGGTTTAGCAAACCGCCCCCTTCACCACTTGGGTAATCTTCCAAACTAAGTTATTTCTTGAACAGCTTTTTATAAAGATTATAAAACAGATAACCTTCAACACCTATGTTCAAAGCTGCCACATATCCATAAAAGGAATCAATTCCACCGGAAACTATTCCATTGAGAATTCCTGCAAATGTGATTATTGCAAAGAATACAGGCAGTGCAAATGCAAGCACCTTACCGAACCATATAAGATTATTTTTTGACAACTCATTCATATTTTATAAATTATTTTATATATTTATGACATAAAAATAACAAAATACCGCATTTATGGTAGTGTGGTCAACCAAGATATCATTCTTCGAGTGATTTCAAATGTATTTATGATTTTATTCGACAGAAAGTACTCGGAGGCGGAATCGAACCACCATGACAAGAATGAAAATCTTGTATACTGACCGTTATATGATCCGAGCATATATAATAAATCAATTGAAAAATCATTGTATTTTCATTTTTACCATCCAATTTGTTTATTGACATCATCAATGATATCTTCTGACAACTCTTCTTCAGTTATTTTTATGATCTTCTTGACAGGTGTATAATGAAATTTTTCTGTTCTTCAATATATCTTTCCAAAGATTGACATTTTGTCCATCCTGATTTATTTGTAATTTTGTACCAGGTTTTTTTTTCATATCAATAATAAATTGTACCCGAGATGAGATTCGAACTCATATGCCTTTTGGACGGAACATTTTGAGTGTTCTGGGTCTACCATTCCCCCACTCGGGTAATTGTAGTTTTTGAAACTGTTCTCTATTTTTTCCATCCACACAAACCCGGGATGTGGATTTCTCTGTGGGGAAAATCAAATGTTCAAGGTACTACAAACCATCATCAACAAAAACCCCAACTGGACTCTACCGCCGTATTATTCACTCCGGATTTACATCTTTCAAAGGCATCAAAACACCGGAATTACATCATTGGTTATCCTCTACCTATTGGCAACCTGTTTGTCAATCCCTGTTGCGCCGGGATTATTTTGCGGAAGGTGCAAGATTCGAACTTGCGGAACCCTTACAGGTTCGGAAGTTTTCAAGACTTCTGGAATAAACCAACTCTCCCAACCTTCCAGAAAATGCAGTTCCCATCATCAACTGAACCTATAAGCATGCCAAAATCGACTTTATCCAGTGTGTTATAGATGGTCTTATATGGATTTCTCCAAACCCAGAACTTGCAAGTTTACTATACGGGGTCTGCATTTTTTGAGCCTCTTATCGGAATCGAACCAATATCTACTGATTACAAATCAGTTATAATAACCTTTATACTAAAGAGGCATAAAACCGAGATTTATTTTATTCTTCAAAACCCACACCCTGAAGAACCAAGGAAACCCCGGTGAAAAAACTTGCTGATGACATCATAGCGGATTCAGCTTCACTTGCCCGATTATTATGGCTGCAAAATGATGTCATATAAAAGACAACCAGATTTACGAACCGCAGACTGTCGCTTCCGTTTCACGGATTGACGGTGTGAAAGACATCCCCGTCATCTTTTATGCGTCTGTTGTGTTGTCTCATACCGATCCTCACGGACTCCCCTGTCTTCAGGTTGCAGGTTTGTGCCCCGAAAGACACGATCCTGACGGACATGTTCCATTGACCTGACCTTCCCATTCCAGAAGTTTTCATAAATGATACCCGTTTCCTAGGATAAATATCATCACATTCAATGTAATAATGGTCTATGGTTGTCAAAAAAATCAGCGTCCCTTCTCTCGCTGCCGGGAACTTATGCAGAGTGATTACGTTATTGACTGATTATGTTTCTTATTTTCAAAGAACTTTTTTGTAGTCTTGAAAGGAGTCGAACCTTTATCACACTGTGTTACCCATTACACCACAAGACTTCCATATTGAAGAACCATTTTTGCAAGCTGGAATTCTTCTCAACCACACAATTGTGGATTTTATACCAGAACTTCATTATTTTATCTATATCCTTGCAAGATATATGTTCTGTATTTCTTACACTACAAATATAACAAACTTTCTCAATTACATAAACAATTTTTCAAAAATTTCAACAAGGACATCAATGACAATTGAATTTCCCGCCATCTTGTATTGCTGGGTCTCACTTATGTTTTCATTCTGTATTGTGTCAATGTTCTTGTCATCAAGTCCCATCAATCTGAAGAATTCTCTTGGGGTATGTCTTCTTATCCTTTCACCATCCTTTACATAACCATGTGCATAACCATGTGTAAATGCGGCAAGACACGGACTTATACCATCCGGAGATATTATTCTTCTTGACTGGTTCTTTCTGTTCTTCACATAACCCAGTATTTCAATGACACCATATTCAGGATATGTTTCATCTTTCATTATGACTCCCTTCAAAAGTTCAGGATTTATGTCATAAGAAACATCAACATCATCTTCGAGTATGTCCTTCAATTTCTTCATTACAATAAAAATATAACAAAAAATTTGAGAAATCTGAAATTTATTTATGATATTTCAAAGAACTTTTTGGGTGAGATGTGGGATTTGAACCCACAACATTCAGAACCACAATCTGATGAACTACCGGTTGTTCTAATCTCACCATAATTTGTGGAACTCCGTTGAATCGAACAACGACCTCCGGATTTTCAGTCCGGCGGACAGGCACCAGCCATCCGCGGGTTCCATTTTCAAGTCGGGATAGATGTAGTCGAAACATCATCATACGGTCCCTAACCGCACATTCTACCGTTAAACTATATCCCGATAAAAAAAAAATCTCACACAATCATTTCTGTTTGTGTGAGATCAAGATATATATGAAACTTTTTATTCTTCTATATCATTATATGGACAAATCTCACACTTCACATTATTCTGGTGTAAAATAACCAGAATAATGTGGTTCAAACAATGAAGAATATGTGAAATTTGTTCTCATAATGTATTTATGTAAACTATTTATGTAAACTTTTTGTCATCTTGATGGGACTCGAACCCATAAAAATATTTCCATCCATTTATGGCAAGACAAACTGCAAGTTATTTATGTGAGATTGCAACTCACTTGAAAATTGCACATTATGCATCTCCACCACTTTGTTTTTTTCAAAACAAAGAAAATAAACAAGATTCTAAAAAATGGCGATATGAAATCATTCTTTTTGCGGTGAGAATCTTTATATGCGGTGAATATCGGATTCGAACCGATGAGCGCACGGCATGACAAGCCAGCACGATAACCACTTCACTAATTCACCATATGGTAGCGGGGGATGGATTTGAACCACCGTTCTACAGATTATGAGACTGTCGAGATGACCAGACTTCTCTACCCCGCAATATATCTCAAAATGTTTCCAACAAGATTCAAAAAATGAGTGTAATCTTACAAATATTATCCATAAAATAATTTGCGGTATGAATCTTTATTACAGGAAACATATGTGTGTCTTTCAAAGAACTTACATTATAAATATAACAAAGATTTGAAAAATCTTCATATATTTATGAACTTTTCGCGGCCCGAATAGGACTTGAACCTATAACCCCCTGATTAACAGTCAGATGCGCTAACCAATTACGCCATCAGGCCATTGACCGTCTTTATGGATAAGACGGAAAGAACCCTCTGGGCGATCCCAACCTTGGGGATGACCTAACTATTTAGGCGAAAGCCACCATAGTCTTCTGTGCCTGCTGTGCAGGAGCACCGAAGTTTACAGAGTAAACATTGTTGCCGTTTAATTGGCGATAGACCTCTCCTCTTCCCATACTCAAAAGCAGTCAAAAACCAAAACAGACCCATTTGTAATCATCTTTGTGGATCTGGAGAGATTCGAACTCTCGTCCTACAGTCTTTCCTGAAAGTATCAACAAGACCTATATATCTCAAAATGTTTCCAACAAGATTCTGTTGTCTATGCGAAAAAATGGTGCATCATTATAAAATAATTTGCGGTATGAATCTTTATTACAGGAAACATATGTGTGTCTTCAAAGAACTTACATTATAAATATAACAAAGATTTGAAAAATCTTCATATATTTATGAACTTTTATTTCATCAACATTCTTTATGACATTCCAGAGATTGATGAGATTTTTGTCAATATCACAACAGACAAACCTTTCTATGGTGTATTCTTGTATATTGTCAAGAAGAGTTCTCAAAACAGATGTCTCTCCACAGAAAGGTTCATAATATGTCTTCATTTCTCCCGGAAATAACTTTATCAGTTCATTTGCCTGACTTCTCTTGCTTCCAGTCCATTTTATTACAGGCTGCATAATTACTCTATTGATGTTGTGGTTATAATTCCTGTATGATCCTCAAACTCATAATTATCACATAAATCAGGATGTTCCATATCCTTCTGCAACTTGCACCACCAGATACCCTGATTCACAAGCTGACAATAATGTTTACATTCAAAACATGATTTCATGGTTATTTTTCTTCCATAATGTAATACTCATAAAGTCCGGACTGGTCGTTCTTTCCACCAGTGTCCCTATATTTCAATGCATCCACTACATATTTTGCACTGTTCCTATTATTACAAGTGCAAATCTTGAACATGGTCGATTCTATATCGGAACGATCATGTGAATAAACTACAAACTTACTCATTCTTCAAATCATTAAAATCGACAATTTGACAAACACACATAAACATGACACCAATCCATGAAACTGCTGAAATAAATGGAAACCATAAACACAAAGTTAGAGTTCTTTCATCCTTTGAAAATGTATGTCTATATTTTTTATACCATAAAATTGTGAGCATAAGGGAAAATATACACCCCATTAAATAAATTATTGTAATCATGATAGTCTTGATTTTACAATTCTTGAAACAACTGATCCATCAACCTGTCCAGTATATGTCTTGTTGATGTATCCCATCACTCTACCCATATCCTTTATTGAAGAGACATTCAAATCAACAATGGTTTTTGCAACCACATTCTCAATCTCCTGTTCAGTAAGCATCTTTGGAAGATATTCATTCAGGACATCAAGTTCCCTTCTTTCATTTTCTGCAAGTTCAGGTCTTTCATTCTGCTCATAAATTTCTGCGGATTCATTTCGCTGCTTAGCAAGTTTCTGGATAATTTTGACAATATCCGCATCTTCAAGTTCTTTCTTTCCATTTACAGCAGTCTTTGTTTCAGTAATTGCAGCTTTTATTGATCTCAAAGCAGAAATTCTTGAAGTATTCTTGTCTCTCATTGATTTGACAAAATCAGTCTGGATTTTATTTTCTATTGTATTCATAAAAAATCATTTTCAATAAAGATAACAAATTATATGTAGTATTTTCTATTATCCACATATAAACCTTTCACAGATACACTATAATAGTCATATTTTTCAACAATCATATTTTCTTCGCACTCGTCAATCAACATCATCTGAATAATTCCTAAATTTCTACATATTGTCTTGTATCTTCTTTCTATGAGATTCTTGTATGTCTTATATGCCGGAAGATTATTATTACATATTTCTGTATTGAATTTATCATATCTTGACTTGAAATCATCCCCGAACTTATCAATCATTTCCTTGAAGAGTTCCAGTATATACCATAAATCAGTATCCTTCATTCTTGACTTTACAATACTTATTGACTTACTGTCTTTTACATCTTCATATGCACTTTGTGTAAATGCATCAATTTCTTCAATATCACAGGAATATAATGAATAAATTATAAAATAATTTTCTTCTCCAAATCAAAGAACATATGTCTGTTGAAGCATATTCAATTTCATTCACAATATGACAGGACTCATCAATACATCTATTGACAAGCCCTGTTGTAGTATCCAGATTATGTTCCGGATAAAAATCCTTGAAAAATGGAATATGCATAATTACAAATATAGTATCTTGATCAGGAGTCGAATCCGTGATGTGTTTCCCATCGTTCCCATTATTTGAACATCAAGATAACAAGTAAATCCTTTTGATGCAGGTGCTTATTTGATTTACTTCATAGGACATAAACTATCTGGTCGCATCAGCACATGGCAAACATAACATCCTCCCAGCTAACATCTGGTTGTTCTCCCCTATGATTTTTATAAAAACAAAGACTGTTCATTTCTGGAGCGATACAGATAACTTCCCTACTGAAATGACAAGAACAGAATCTATAAAAAGGACTGACCATTTGTCTGTTTTCCTGTTCTCCACTCTCTGTTTGACAATGTTTGATAATATCATCATTGATGGTATGTCATTCCACCAAGATGTCATTCAATTTCACTTCTACACAGAATACTTGTTTCCATATCCTATATCCTTCCCCGTTTGACTCAACTAGGATTGTATAAGGGTTTTTCGATGTGGATTATCCTACTTTCATTAATTTTCGGCAAATCCAAAATATATAATCACCCTCCCTAGTACTCCTCCACTGACGTTGTGAAGCCCTATTGGTGATCCCGGCAGGATTTGAACCTGCGACCTACAGCTTAGAAGGCTGTTGCTCTATCCAACTGAGCTATGGGACCTTTTTGTTTTCTTATTCCTTTAACTATCTTTATAGTAAGATTATAAAAATCTGCTACTTTTTGCCATGATTATAACTATTATACATTATTTATGCTTTAACCTATTGAGTTTTATGTCCAATAAATTGTATGGGTGGTGGGATTCGAACCCACATACACCAATTACGCTGTTAATGACTGTGTATAAGACAGTGACGATACACCCATATTATGTTGAAGTATCAGGATTCGAACCTGAAATGCAACATCCAAAGTGTTGTGTGTTAACCTGTTTACACCATACTTCAATCTTTGTGGTTCAAGCAGGATTTGAACCTGCACATTCCTTCGGAATAACACAGTTTAAGTGTGTCGGGTCTACCAGTTCCCCCATTGAACCATCAAATGACAGACATTGATGTGGAAAGCACCTGGCTTATCAGTCCAAACTTCACTATCTTTCATAACCTACTTATTGTTCTGCTCATCCATAAGTTTTGAACTATTCTGTCTCTTTTCAGTTATGAAACTGTCTGTCATTAGTTTTTTCAAAGAACTTTTTGTAGTCTTGAAAGGAGTCGAACCTTCATCTTTCCACTTTCAGGTGGTTTATGCTACCATTACACCACAAGACTTCCATATTGAAGAACCATTTTTGTAAGCTGAAATTCTTCTCAACCACTCTGGAACTGTTGCAACCTGCCATTGTGGATTTTATACCAGAAACTTCATTATCATAAATCCTTACAATATTTATATGTTCTGGATTTTTTACATTACAAATATAACAAACTTTTTATGAATGTGCAATTTTTTTCAATGTTTTCAATGGAGTCAAATCATAAACACAATATGCAATCCAGTAATTCTCAATATCAGCCTTCTTTGCAAGATCATCTGCATTTTTCTGATACCAGAAATCTTCTCCTGTATTCTTACCATTCAAATCAACAAATGTTCCATTCTTGTAGTATTTCTCATAGTCCATAGACATAGTATATGCAACAATGAAATATTTACATTTATTGTCATCACCATACTTATCCTTGAGATATTTTTCCAATGACTTGAAAGTAAGTCCATATCCATAATCTATAGACAAAGGTGTGGAAGTTATGTGTTCATATCCATCAAAACAATAAAGAAAATGTTCACTTCCCTTGAAATACACAGGTATATTGAATTCTTCAACAAGAGTATTGAGTTTTTCTCTCACATAATTCCTGTCTTGTTCATCAGTCCAGTTTGTAATGATGACATCATCATTTATTTCAAGTTTGTTTATCATGTCTCTTTTTATTTGTTGATGCAAAAATACAACATTATTTTCTTATCTGCAAATTTTTCTTCGTCTTTTTTGATAATAATGTAATCACATCAATTTTGCTTGGTTCAAATTCCCTTATCATCTTCACACAGTCCGATACAGTCTTTCCACTTGAAAATACATCATCAAGAACAAGAACAAGTCAAAAGAATCCTGATAGTCATACTGATTATTCATATCAACAACACTCTTGATTCCTCAAATGTCTTAATCATATAATGATTTATTTATCATTTTCAAAATCACCTTTCGGATATTCGCAATGGAAATCCGCAACAAGTCTCGTCATATATTTCTTTGCTATGTTCCTTGCACCATCAAGATTGTGAAACTTATAATTTCCACATTCTTTTGGTGAATAACCTGGTATCTTTTCATCATCCTTCCAGTTTGCAATCAATGACATCATCCCAAGAATAATCTGTTTTATTTCGACAATAGGATGTTCTCCCTTCATAATAAGATAAAATCCCGTGCAGCAACCCATGGGTCCGAAATATATGATATCATCTTTCAAACTACCGTTCCGCAGCATCGTGGCACCTATGTGTTCAATCGTATGCATAGCCGCTGGATCAATGGCAGGTTCATGATTGACATATGTCATTCTTATATCATATGTGATTACAGGTTCTTCACCAACAATATCTTGTCTTGAAATATAAATTCCTGGATGCAAGTCCAGATGATTTACCTTGAAACTTTCAATCTTATTCATCTTCAATTATTTTTATTACAATTTCTGTCGTATAGTTTTCATATGCAGGAAACTTACATTCAAGAAGTTCCTTCAATAAATCAACAGATATATAATCAGTATAATTCATAGTCAATATATGTATTATTTCTATTCAAAATATAAAACCAATCATAATTCAAGTTCAAATGATTCTCATCAAGTTTGTCTTCATTCATTTCATCTATAAGTGTCATCAGGACTTTCCCATATCTTGAACATGCATTTTTATAAACCTTGTTCAACAATGAGTATGTCTTTGATGCATTGGGAAGTATACCATTACTTACAAATTTTCCCAAACTGTTAAACTTTTTCTTATAATCAGTTTTTTTGAGAATATTCATAGCATCATGCAGATTGTTCATCATAGTCCATAAATCTGTTTGTTCCAGTTCATCTTTTATCATTTCCCTTGTATTACAATTTAATGATTTCACATAATCATATGCCTGCTGGACAAATGCATCAAGTTCTTCCACATCACAGGAGTATAATCCATAAATTATCTTATAGAATTCTTCTCCATATTTGAGATGCCCGTCATTGCATCCATTCAAATAATTCTCACAATAATCATAAATTTTATTCCATCTGGAGTTTCTTACAGTTTTTTCAAGTTCATCCCTTACAGACTTTTTACCCCTGTTCTTCAAATAAACATAACAATGTCTCAATTCATGGGAAAGTGCAGACTTTGAATACAATGTCATTTCATTTTTATATAGAACTATTGTTGCATCAAGTATATATGCAATTTCTATATAGTCTTTCAAATTTCCACTATAATCAGGTTCTTTTCTTATTGTTTTTGCTTTTGTATACTTTCTTGATATTACCTTCATCTCATCAATTGACATATCATATGTTATATTGATGAAATTAAGTCTCAACTCACACTCCCTGCCAAATACCAAAATGACAGGATTTGTTTTGAACCTGAAACCATTTGTCAATCTTCCATTTATATCAATGTCTGTATACAATATATTATGTTTATCTTTTATGAGTGATTGTAATTTATCATCAATGATTTCTACCATTCTTGATGATTCATATGAAACTGATTTTGCTTCATTTATATAATTGTTTACAAAATCCTGATTTGATTTCAAATCAGGATTTTTATATGTGATAAAATCATTGAAATTCAACAACTTATAACTCATAATCAAAAATCAAGATAAGTTTTGATAGGAATACCTTTCTTCTTTGCCTTGTCCATTTTTGAACTTGTCGAGTCAAGACTGTCTGTAATCAAATATTGACACTGATCCCATTTTGTGGTTTCCATAAACTCCGGATGTTTTGCAAGAAATTCTCCTTTGGTGGCATAACCACACTCTTTCGGACTTCCAGTGAGGATTACATACATCTTGTCGGACTTCTCTTCCTGCAATGGCTTTATGCTCAAGTGTTCCATAAAATATTTTACATCTTCCTTGAAATATTGTTCATAAAATACATCCATTATTTCTTGAGGAATTCCTTTTTCATCAGGTTCCAGTCCAGACACCTTTTTTGCAAGCCAGAGACTATTCTTCTCTCCACAATTTTTAATACCAAAAGACTGTATCACATCAGGTAATGTAAGTGTCTTTTTTCTTTCAATCAATGCATTTATGATATTCTGTGAAGACTTGCTATCATCAAGTTTTGACTGCCATTCTGTATTGACCATAAGATTGAGGATATTATCTGTTCCACCATATATGTGATATAATGCATCTGCCACCTTTTCACCTATCCCGTCAGGTTTGATGACATTGACAGAATTGATGAAACTTATATAATTCATATCTTCAGGAGACATTACTTTCATCAAATGAACACCATTGACATAAGAATCTTCTGGTACCGGGATTTCTGTTCCCGAAGATTTGACGGACAGAACGTACGGTATGATGTCTCCGGCCAAAGATATTTTGAGTTCAGATCCTATTCCAATACCTTTCTGGATTATATTTCCATAATTTGCAAGACTGACCCTGTTCACCTTTTTTCCGCCGAGTATGACATCTTCAAGAATTCCTGTGGGATAATACTCATGATTCTTGCCGACATTCCACTCAACATCCTTGAGAACTGCATTTACAATTTCAGGAAGAAATTTTATTGCAACACAGTCTTCCTGTCTTGCACGACCGCCATCCTGAAGTCTGTATTGAACACCCGGTTTGATAACAAATCCGTCAAGTGCAACATCACATACATTCTTCTTGAAATCATCATATTTTTCATATAAATGCTTCAAGTCAAGATTTTCATATGATGATGAAATGGAAAATATACCAGGACATATATCCTTATGTTTTGCATAATCAAATTCTTCTATTGTCCCACTGTCATATATAATCCTATAATCATAACACACCCAATACAAATCTGATCTCATTTCTTTCTGTCTGTCTGTTCCTTCCCAGTCCTGGCCGAGAACTCCCGCAACGAAACTCCGCGGAAGCGTAAAATCTTTCGCATATTTCTTCTCAAACACTGACTTTCTTACAAGACATTCTCCCCTTACCACAAAATATTTGAAAGGATCAGTAATTGACTCTACAAATCTTTTTATCTTTGGTTCAAATCTTTTATTCCATTCATCTTCAAACCAAACTTTTATATCTTTACCATATTCCCCATCTCCACGTGTGGAAACAGATACAAGATTTCCATTGTTGTCAATGACTGTTTCAAATGAACATCCGTCAAATTTTGGTGTACATTCAAAATACCATCCGTCTTCATTTCCTTTCCTTGACTTGTCAAGATAAGACATCACCTTATTTTCAAATCCTTTCCAGTCAATCTGGTGATTCTTATCTTCCTTTATCTGGACTTTTGAAAGAGATCCCATAATGAAAGGATGTTTTATGGTATAGGACTTTTGGTGATGTGTTCCCACATAACCTTTATTTTCCAGACCGAGTTCATTTTCAAGTTCATCGAATTCAAGATCCGACATTATTTCTTCACCATTATAATAGGCTTCCTTTGCCTTGTCATATAGTTCTCTTTTATCCATAGTCCTATAAATTTGCTTCCATAAATTTCTTCATCAGTATATCATATTGAGATGAACTCATCTTCATATATGCATTTCTTATCCTATCCATTTTTCCTCCTACTGTTCCCTTTCCTATGCTTCCATAAACAAGTGTCTCAATTCTTTGTGCAACTTTCTTTTGATATGTGTCATCCTTCATATCAAAATATCTCTTATAGAAATCTCCCCATGTCATTCTCTCTGTGTTATTCTTCACTGCATTGACTTTATTATCATAATTTTGCGTGTCATTCCACCCTTCTGGAGAATACCATTTCATCATAGGAACAAGTTTCATACTGTAATCATGAAGAGACTTTATGAATTCCTTTGCCTCATTATAAGACACAATCTTCATATACGACTTTCCATCATTGTTGTATTTCGGACTTGACATAAAGACATATGTATCATTTGGCTGAATTATAAAGAAATAGTCAATCTTTCGTACTTCATCCTCGCTGTATTTCATATGATCAGAAATCCTTACCTTTATGTTCCCGAAACTATAATACATGGATGACAATGCTGTAGTCCTCTCTATCTCTCCATATTTTTTCCATCTGTATTCAATGTAATTTACAAGTCTGTCCATAATGTCATTATTTTATTTGTTGATGCAAAGATATGACAAATATTTTTATTTTCCAACAAAAAAAAAAATCAAAAAAAAAATGAGGACTGTTTCCTCAACATTCTCATTTTCTCAAATAATCAATGAAACCTTTGAGTCTTTCATAACCACCCTCGTCAAGTTTCACATCAAACAGTTTCTCGAAGTCTTTCTTTGACTCAATCCTGTCATAGTCTTCCGCAAGTTTCTCAAACCTGTTCTCAATCTTTTCTTCAAGTTTTGACATCACATATTCATTTGCAGTGTCTTCATCCATGAATACCAGAAAGTTTTTTTTCAGCCATTTGAGTCTCGGTGAACCGGACATCATTTCCTCACTGGTGATAATAAAATGATCATCAACCTTGTTCACAATAAAAACTTTCATTTATTTTTCATTATATATGTTTCTGCTTCCTTTTTATTCCCGGTAGAATTTTGATACATTCATCTCTGGTGATATCTGGATTTATAAAAGCATGGTTGAGAAGTCTTTTATTTATCTTACTTATAATTTCACCAGGTTCAATCTTCAATATTTCCATTATATCATTTCCATCAACTGGAAGTTTATAACCGAACATCTTCATATGTTGCGGACTATGTTCCTTTATCTCCCTTCCCATATACAAATTTCTACAGGCACCACCTACCACATATATATGATTATAGAATTCAGTTCCTGTAGTTATATCTCTTATATAGTCAACAATGTTATTGAATTTTTCTTTTGTCATAACTCAAAACTTTTTCAGTTCAACCCATGCCTTCACATCTGTATTTTTATAATGTCCTTCACCATCATTATAATGATCCCAATATATAAACTTTTTTCTTTTCTTTGAATAAGAACATATCTCAAAGAAAGAATATGGTTCAGGCATCAATACAAGACACTGGCAGTCATGATCAGGAAGACTGTCCTTACATAAAGTCCATGGTATTTCCTTATTTTCCATAATTACTCAATTTTCCGAATTCCCCACCAAGAAGAAGTTTCAATACATTATGACCCTTTCTTATATCCTTTCCTGTATGTGTAATCATATGTTCCCTTATTTCAAACACTTCTACATTATTATGAATATACATTTTATACCCTTTGTCCATATAATCCCAAGTGTTTATAAGAAATGACAACTGGGTTGTCTTTACTCTTTCAATTTCTGGATTGTCTATCATAAATTGTGTTGTTGCATAATCAACACACATAGTGTCAAGATCCCACTCACTTGTCTGATCAATGTTTGACAAATTTGTGAAAAAATGTATCTCTTTCATAATCTTCCAGTCCTCATATAATTTATAAAATCCTTGATATTCATCCCTTTATCAGCATTATAGCACCTTTCAAGTTTGTCAATTACATCACCTGCACCATGTTCATATGCTGTAATCTCTGCATTATAAATTCTTGAATAAGAATAAACACCGCTCAACCCCCTCAACTCCATTTCTGCAAGTTGATGTCTGTCGGCATAATTTTTTTGCAAACTCATTTATCTTTGATGTATTTGAATAATTTTTAAGCATTACTTTTTTATTAAAAATAACAAAAGTAACACTGTCCTACGTAGGATTTTCTTGTATTCAAGCTGAAAAACTTTGGATTCAAAGAATCCAGAGAAACCCTATACATCATTTTAGAGCTTTTGAAGAAAGAATAAACATCCTTGAAATCCTTGAATTCTCCGGTCACACCAAATTCTTCCAATGACTTGATGTACCTGTCATAGAACTCATTGATTTCAGGCTGTATTATATTCTTTCTTATTTCTTTTGATTTTATAACATATTGATTATAAAACTCATAACATCTTCTCGATATTTCAATGGAAGCAAGAACCATGTCAGGGAGATTCAAGTCCCTGAATAAAAAGTTCCCTATGAAACTTGAGTAATTTGGTTGAATCTCAAACAATTTCAGTCCATAGATAATGCATCTTTTCTTGAGATTGTTCACCATCTTGTCTCTGTTCCACAGGTTGTTGCAGAGAGAATTGAACTTTGAACCTTTCTTCTTGTCTGATGGTTTTATGGTCAAGTCTTCCACTGCAAACAAAGAACATCTGTAATATAATGCCTTGTCTATCAAATTTTTAGAAATTTCAAAGACTTCATGTTCCCTTTTGTTGTTGAGATGGATTCTCTTTGGGTGGTCTGATGGAAGTCCATCAGGGTTCTTCTTTGCTTTCTTCAAAGCAAAGTGCTTGTCATTCAATGACTTGATGGAGATGACACCAGAAGAAACAACATTGAATTCACTAGATGATTTCCAGTCAACAACTGACCATCCAACATAGTTTGGATTTAAATCAATTGAAAAAACTCTGTTTTCTATTTTCCTTGATTCTTTTTCCTTCAATATGATTTCATCAAATGAGATATAAACATAGTCCATATCAACCTTGAAGGTCATACCTATAGTCTTATGTAATTGACAATCAAATAGTTTATTGATTATTTTCTTATAACCTTTATGAAAATTATAGAAAATATCAAGTTTTATATGTGTCTTTCTGTTGGGTTTGAAGATGATGGTGTTTATGTCATCAAAACAGAACAGTCTGTTTGTGTGTTCCTTGTCTCCTATAGAATAGAGCGGTCTCATCCTTTTCTTCAGGAATTCTTCCTTTGAAATCTTTCCCTGACATCTCTTGATGAAGTTGTCCTTTCCACCGAAGATTATTCTCTTGTCTTCATCTGTGGATGCTTTTATCTGGAATGACTCCTTTATGGAGCATTGTATGAGATAATAATTCAACAGTGGTATATTATTGATTGTCAGACTTCTCATCTCCTTTTCTGTGATGTCTGAATTGTCAATCAACCTGTTATACATAAAATGCAGACAGGAATTGTATTGTCTAATATATTCAAACAACAAGTTCTTGTCTTCTTCACTTACTTTGTATTTCAGCTTTATTGTCTGCATTTATGTTATTATAACAATATAGTATATTTATGTAAAGTTGAAAAAATATTAAAATATTCATTTATGTGAAAGCGGGAGAAATATTTTCTCCCATTTTATTATAAATTTTGTTCATCTCCATATCCCTCCTGCATTTCGCAGTCAACTTCACCTGCATCAATTGCTGCACTCTCATGGGAAAGGAATCGAAACGATTTCAACTTCCATGATTCAGATATTGGATCATTTGCCTTTCTCAAAACAAATCCTTCCCTTGGGACCTTGTTTTTGCACATAGGTTCATTTTTTTCCATCAGAAATCTCTTTTCGTTCTTCAAAAGTTCAAGCACATTCTCATACCAGTGTTCTGTGGTTGAAACATTGGGATACAAGTCTTTCATCAATCCCTGATACAATAACGGAAATTCAATTATGACATCCCCTAACTTATCATGAAGATACTTGCCGTATCTCATCACGTCCGGAATTTCAAGTTCTTTTCCCTTGTCCGTCATACGGTATACCATCAGTTTTGACTTTTCTTCATCAAATGGTTTGCATCCGTAGTCATAACCTTTCTGCATTGCAGTTCCATCTGGTGCATATCCCACGATCTCCGCGAATATTTCGATGTCCTTCGGCACAAGACCTTCGAGTTTCTTCGCCCAGTATCCCCATTCATCATTTGAATAATATCCATCATGTTTCTGTTTTTTATTGATATATTCATTTTTGATGACTCTTCTTGATGAATATACAAGATTATATTTCTGGTCATATTCATCCGTATGTTTCACATATTTTCTCCAAAACCTTTTATACCAAGGAGTTGGAACATTCGTAAGAATATTGGCGAAAATTGCCGATTTGCCATGCATCTTGACAGAGATATATATCTCATCATCAGGATTTATCTCATTAATGTGCTTCTGCAATCCTTTCGTATCATAATGAAATCTGAAAGTTCCTTCAATAAGCATCTTGAACCTGTTGAGTTTCTTCTGTCTCCTGTCGGACTTTGACACATTCTGCCTATTGTTTTTTACAGGTGGCATATAAACCTGTATGAATTTTTCACCATTGATTTCATCAAAATCTTCTCCCACATGTGATTCAAGAAACTCCATGACTTCATCTTTTGAAACATTGAGAAACACCGCAAGACTTTCAGGATTAAGAAGAAGTCCATATGACGGAACACCACCAAGCTTGACGATACGGATTCTTCCGTGTTTGTTGATATATCCTTTCTTTGTATTGTCAAGATTGAGAAACGGGTCATCATACATAGAATTGAGATGTAGATACAGTTCATGTATCATTGTTTCATTTGCGCAATAAACCGCAACATCACCGGTCTTGAACTCATCCTTTCCCATCACAATAGAAAGACCATTCACCATTGTCTTAACAATCCTATCCTTACCTTCAATAGGAAAAATTTCTCCTATTCTTACACAAGTTGCACAATATTCATCCTTGAACCCCTTGCTTTTGCTTATTTTGATATTATTCATAATTTATAAAAATTTGAATTCCTTTATTTCTACTTTATGTGAGAACTTCAATTTATCATAAAAATCATTTTCATCATAACCGCAGTTGCAACCGATATGTGGAATAATCTTATGTTTCCAATATAGTCCATCTTTTACTGCATTTTCGGCTTTCTCCCTTGAAGAAAACAACATTGATTTCAAACCTTTCTGTTGTTCCGATTTGAACACCTTTTCATCAATCAAAACATACCAGTAAGATGGATTCTTTGTAGTCATTGCATCAATCACAACATCATCACTGACTTCAAGTTCATAATTTCCTTTTGCAGTTTCATCATCAGGAAGTTGTGTGCAGTTATCTTTCACTTTTATAATCATATGTTTAATTTTTTGACATCAGTGTTAACACTGTTATAGATTTTGGAGAATATTCTTTGACATATTTGATTGCATTCTTGATACTTGTTCCTCTTGACATCAAATCATCAATAATCAAAACATCCTTTTCATATAATTTATTTTCATTTGCAAGTATTGTTTTATATGTATTGTCCATTTTTAATACATATTCCATATTGTTTCTCATCTCAATATCATCAATATAATGAATACAAAACATTCCATTCTTTTCTTCATCCATTCTGTTCAAATAAATTTCAAAGTTTTTTATTGCATTTTCCCTGTCCTTTATTTTAGGATAATATCTGTGAAAAAAATCAAGTTTTTCATCATATAATTCATATGCTTCTTGTGTTGTTAACTTTACGAGCATCTTATCTACTATTTCAGCACCACAGGCATCATGAATCAATTGTGCAAATGTATCATTGAAACCAGATGTACTTGGAACAACTACACAAATATCATGTCTATGAGACAGCAGATATTTTTTCAACACCTGTATAATTCTTGTAATTATCTTTTCTTTTTCTTCATCTGCAAATCTCCACACTTCTTCTTTGAATGCCTTGTTAAATGCATTTCCATCAGTAAAACTTTTATTACCATTTTTATCCCTACCTCTCTTGAATATAGAATAAATATCAACACCATCTATTGATGTTTTATCACAAACAGGTAATTTTGAAACATCAGTGATAACTTCATTATCATTTGAATCATCAAGATATATCAAATGCTTTATCTTATCTATAACAAGACCTTCATTTATCTTGTCAAAATAATTGATACCTTTATTTCTACATTCCTGAAATGATTCTTCATTTTCCTTTTCATATTTTATTATGCCATTCTTGAAGAAATTGAAAATGAAATCAACATCATTGTTCAATATGGCATTCATAACTTTATTGTTATCCTTTGTAAAATTTTCAAAACTCTTTATGTTCTTCATTTTTCTTTCTTCTTTTGTCAAAAATCTTCATAAGTTCCTTATATGACACAGGTTTATATCCATTCTGGTCAACTCCCACATCATACTGGTTCCATCTTGCCTTCCACACAACATCACTATCCTCACCATTCACTGTTCCATCAGACAATGTATGGACATGACCATACACCTGATAATCCCCATTGAAAGCAATACATGGATAGTGTTGTGCAAATATCTTCTTATTATCGACATTGATAAACATCATATCATTGACAATCAGTTTAGATTTAATTTCATCTTCAAGATAATATTCACCTACATCAATTCTATCATGGTTTCCTTTTGTCATATAGATAGTTCCATTGAGCTGTTTCATATATTTTGCATACTCCTTAAATCCTGTATTATGTGGAAGCATAAAGTCTCCACAGCAGATTACTATCCCGTCTTCCGGAACAACTGAATTCCAGTTCTCAATAAGCGTTCTGTCCATGTCACTCCTTGAATTGAAAGGTCTGTTGCAATACTGGCAGATTCGAAAATGCGAAAAGTGAGTTAGGTGTCCGAAGTAAAGTATACCTTACTTGGATCTTCTATTTTTAGCGTATACATACTTCGGACTTAAATACATTAATTGTTAAACATTTCATTTTTAATTCTCTAATTTTTTTTTTGTAAACACAACCTTCTTTAAGATTCAATAATTTACATTTTTGAAATTTATTTCCGATTTTTCATATTTACAAATAAATTATTTCATTTACATTCTCATCCTTGAACTGTGAATTCAAAGTCTCCTTATACATCTCATATTGTCTCAACAATACCTGATAAGAAACCTTTGACCTGTCCACCTTGTTGTTCAAATCATTCTTTATTCTTTCATTCGATACATTCACATCAACAGGAAGTATAACATAAATGATTTTCACATCTGTTCCTTTATATTTGTTCACAAACTTCTTCCTGTATTCGGTATTGATGTTAGTAGCATCATAAAATACATCTCTGTCATTTGCAATGCGGTCATCAATCATTTTTTGTGCAATTTTAAACACTTCCTTATTTCTTGACTGATCACTTATATTTCCTGTCAATTCCCTACGAATGTCATCTGGACATACATTCACATAATCCTGATACTCCATATCATATAATCTTGATTTTCCAGAACCCGAAATACCTATTGGAATTATAATTTTCATACCCATAAATAATTTATCACTACAAAAATAACAAATTATTTTGTAAATTATAAACGGGTTTTATGAAAAAAATGAATATGATATCAGAAGGAATTCTTGGAGACATGGTAAGGAGAGATCTTACAGGAAAAGTAAAAAAAGAAGATGACATCAATAATCTTGACATGAATGAGTTTAAAGATTATTTGAACAAATTATATATGAGAACTGATTATGTCAATGATGGAGTTTTTTTTAATACAACAATATTTGAGATAGTTGTTGGATTAAAAACATCATCATCATCACTAGGAAATATGTCATATATGCATTTGAAGTTTTCATCAAGTGGATTGCTTCATAAAATTATGCTTGTTCCGGTAACACCATCAAAACCTTTTGTTGACATACTTGATAAAAATGGATTTAATGTATGTTTAATATCTAATGCTGTATATAGCATCACATCAAAAGAAAATAAAGTTTCAAATGATATGGTTATAAAGATAATGGATTTGTTTATAAGTAATGTTGATGATTTATGCATAAAAAGAAATTGAATATGATAACTGAAGGAATTATAGGAGATATGGTAAGAAGAGACTTATCTGGAAACAAAAGAAAGGAAGAAACAGGATACATTAACAGTCTTGATATGAAAGAGTTTATGGATTATCTTAATGACAGATATAAAAGAACAGATTCATCAAAACCATTTTATAAAACCCACACAGATGAATTTTGTGTAAAATTGAATTCTTCAGATGATGACATCAATCCACCTGTTCTCAAAATAGGTTTCACAACAGACTTCACAACAGACTTTATGAGAATAGAAGAACTGAAATTGATTCCATTCACACCATCAGAACCAATTATAAATATGTTGATTGATAAAGGTTTCAAAGTAGAAACAAATAAATATCGTGAAACATTTATCACATCAAAGTCAGGAAAAGTCTCAAATGATCTTGTAATTGATGTAATTGACACCATTATAGACAATATAAACAATTTATATATAAAGAGAAAATGAAAGTTTTTGAATTCATAAAGAAATACAGGGACTTGATTTATATCATCATATTGATTGTGATGGGTATAACCATTTCAGGACAGTGTTCAAAGATAGACAATCTTGACAATGAGATTGACAGACAGGAAAATAACAGAAAGGTTCTCACTGAACAACTTGTATCATATAAAGATGAAATAGGAAGAATAAATGCCGAGAAACATGCATATCAACTCACGCAACAGGAACTCCGGGACAGTATAGGTCTTCTCAAAAAGAAGAATATGGAATATCTGTCTTATATCAATTCGAGTATGAACATAAAGGATACAGTAAAGATTGAAACTGTCATAATCAGGGAAGTGGGTGTAAATGACAATGGCACAATATCCTTTGCAAGAAAAGACAATTATGGAAAGTCAAGCAGGTCAATATCAGGAAAGATACCATATGAAGTGAAAGACAATAAATTATACACTGATAAAGCAGAAATAGGTATTGAACAGAACATTTTCATAGAAGGATGGCTTGAAAGAAACACAAAGACAAACGAGACATACATACATTTGAGATCTGATTATCCTGACCTTGTATTCAATTCAGGTATGGGTGTGGTTGCAGAAAATGGAAAGGCATATGAAAGATCAAACAGAAAGAAGAATGGTATAGGTATTGCAGTGGGTCCAAATATAGGTATGTGTTATGACTTTTCTTCCCAGAAGTTCATCCCCACAATAGGTGTGGGTGTGACGGTGGGATACACATATACACCTCGATTACTTCAATGGTAATCAAATGAAGGACAGTGTAAATCACTGTCCTTCAACTTTTTTAGAAATAATTTTTTACCAGAACCACCGGTGTTGCCCTTTCTCCCGATCCAGTGGTCAAGTCCATCAAAGATGCAAGAAGATTCACATACTGATTACATTCTTGCTCATATTTATTTCTTATAGTCCTTTTCCAGAAGTTCCCATAACTTCTCATCAGTTGATACATCAATGACATTCTTATCACTATCCCACATATGTGGTTCATTGTCTTTCGGCATTTCATAAAGATACCACAACAGAAGATCATAACCATCATCTCCATAGATTTCTGAAAACAATACAAGTTCTATTGACCATATGTTGTCCAGAATATTTGAACTTGATATATCAAATCCAAGTTTATAAAGACTGTCATTATCCACATCAATGCTTCTTGCAGCGTCTATGAATTTCTTAAACTTCTCAAATTCCATAATTACTCAAATTTTTCAATTGCCTTACAAATATTGTTATAATGTGTCTTCACTGATTTGTCTGCATCATCAACAACACTGACCTTCACCTTATCATCAGTGGCAAGTCTTGTCTGGATGATGATATCCTCAACTCTTTTATATCCAACATCACAGGTTATCACGATTCTGTCTGTCCAGTCATCAGGAAACTTCTGTTTCATTCTCTCTATATTCCTTCCAAGTTCATAAAGGCAGATGGGTTGATCAGAAACTCCACCATCAAAATACATAGTAAACAAATCACATTTCTCAATGGCATTGAATTCCCACACAATCTGCTCTTCCGCAGAATCTTTCTTTATGTCAAAGTTCTTTCTTCTGGGACTGAAAAGACAGACGTTATAATTATCTGTCTTTTCAAAATTGTCAATGATCGTCTTCTGCCAGTCAATGCAGTTCGTTATTCCTCCTGCAAGAAAAATCTTCAATGCACCGAATTTTGCAACCTTATGTTCTGGTGCTATCACAACACTTACACCCATAATTACATATTAAATATCGTCCCACCAAACATATTACAGATTTCTTCTCTGACAATTTTTTCAAAATCTGTGATGATTTCATCATTTGGAAACTTCTTCTTAAACTCATTCACGACATAAAGAGTTTGAAGAAGTTCATTAACTGTGAAATTATCTTTATAATCATTCAATTTCCAATCAGGATTTATTTCAAATTCCAGATTCCTATTAGGACATTCATTATTCATACAACCCATAGTTGATGATACATTCTTATTATTCAATGTGTATTCCATACTATTTCTTTTTTATAACAATTTGATCAACCAGTCCATAATCAAGACTCTCTTGAGCATCAAGCCAAAAGTCTCTGTCAGCATCCTTCCAAATTTTTTCATAAGATTGTCCCGTATTATCTGAAAGAACCTTATAAAGCATTTCCTTATGTTTTTGAATTTCTTTGTATTCAATTTCTATTTCGGATGCCTGACCTCTTACACCACCCAGTGGTTGATGGAGAAGATATCTTCCATGTGGAAGTATGAACCTCTTTCCCTTTGTTCCGGATGAACCTATAATTGATGCCATAGATGCTGCCATTCCAGTAGTAACTGTGGAAATATCAGAAGATATGTAGTTCATAGTGTCTACTATACTCATTCCAGATATAATTTCACCACCAGGTGAATTGATATACAATGTGATGTCATCATTTCCAACACTCTCCAGATACAATAACTGTGCAGTTATGATATTTGCCACATCAGCATCAATATCGGTTCCAAGAAAGATAATTCTCTCCTGCATAAGTCTGGAAAAAACATCCATCTGGGTAACATTTAATTTTCGTTCCTCCAGTATGGTGGGACTCACCCATCCATTTGTAATCACATTTGAATATTTACCCAGTGTTGTTGAAGACACATTACCATTGCATCTTGCAAACTTTTCAAAATCTTTCATTTATAATGATTTTTATAAAAACAATCTATAATAAAGATAACAAAAAGATTGCGAAATCATTCGCAATCTTCAATTTCAAGAGTCAAATATTCAGGTTTTCCACAATTGTCTACAATCCAGATATTTGTGTCAAATCCTTCAATCTCATCCTTCAGGTTGATCATCCTTTCAACCCTTGTATGACCCACCGCCTGATTATATCCTTCAATATGACTTTTTACAAGAGCCTGCGGTCTTATCCATGTACATCCCTGTCTTGTATTGTTTCCATATCCGGACCAGTCATATGGACTGTATGCACATAATTCTTCAAGTTCATCAACCGTCCATCCTTTTTTATTTGACAATATCGTATCCTTCCATTCAATATTATCATCAATCCAGTCCTGACTGACACCAGCATGTGAAAACAACCAGTTTCCTATTCTATACACAAGATAAGAATTTGACAGATTTGAAGTCAATACATCAGTTATTTTCTTATGTATACTTCTTACCCTGCAAGTTCTATTTGTCTGTCCTGATATTATATAACCGTCGAGATCATGATTGCCCAGAAGGGATATTATCCTATTATCATTCTTCAAATCATTGAGAAATTCATTATAATGTTCCATCATTGTCTCAAACGGAATATTATCATATGGATCAAACCAGTCTCCACAGACGATTATTCTTTGACAGTCATTATCATTTTCTCTTATTTTTCGATAACATTCATACCATTTATCTGTTCCATGAATATCTCCTATGACACAGACCTTCATAATTATCTTCCTATAAGATAAGACTTTCGTGCTGTCATTCTCAATACAAGCACATCCTCTCCACTTGCCCTTTTTGTAAATCCGCAGGCTTTTTTGTTGATGAAAACATAATATTTTTCAGTTATGTATTCGGAAAGTTTGAGATTGAGCATATCAAGAAACTCATCATTCAACATTGACTTGTATTTTACAACTTCAACATTTTCAAAAGGAATTCTTGTTTCACAATCTTTATCAACAACAAGTCTCTTTGATGAACCTATAATTTTTCCAGAAGGAAGAATACTTATGACAGGTGCATTTACATTATATACATTATCAAACTTGCAGAAATTATCAAGCATTGTATTTACAGAATCCTTCAAGTTCACTTCATATGTATAGTCATCTGTAAGTTCTTTTGTATCAACTCCTTTATCAGTACATTCATCCACTATTTCAAGTTCAGGACTTACATATTCATCATTTTTCTGTTCAACCACGGATTCCATTTCATTCTCCTTTTCAATGGTCTCAATTTCAGTTGTATCCATTTCTGTAGTTTTCATTGCATCTGCCAAAATAACATCCACATCATATGTTTCAGAACCCTGATTATCAACAGTAATTACAAAATTTCTTTTTATTTGTTCAATACTTACAATAGGATAGTCAAATTTTACTGCACTTCCACAGGAAATCCTGACTGCAACAAAATCCTTGAACTTTCCGGTATCGATGTCTTTCAGTCTCTTGTTCCACCAGTTTGTCCATTCAATGACAATCTTGTCTGTAGTTCCATTGTTTATACTCTCATATATATCCTTCTTGAGAGCAAGATTTAAAATATCACTCATTGTTCGTCAAATTATCTATTTTCGTTTTCTTTTTTCTTTTTGTATCATCAGTCTTCTGTCCATCTGGATCCAATTCCCGGGAATTCTTCAGTGAATTGAGTTCAACCATGATAAGGTCTTTTTCTCTTTTCAGTATTTCAATTTTTTCCTTCATCTTTATGTTTTCATTGGCAAGATTTTCTTTTTCCTTCTCAAGTCTTGCGATAATGTCTCTAATAATCATAATCAAAAACCATATTTATCTTATCGTCAAACCACTCTCCATAATCTTTGAACATCTTAAGATCAGGTGCAAATGCTGGTTCATGTTCATTCAACCATTCACATTGTTCCTTCACCTGTTCCCTGATTGCAGAAAGGTCATAACCTGAATATTTATGGACATATGCAAGAAACTTGAATATACCATGTCCAAATACCATCTGTTCTGCATTCTTATATGATGGAAATATATTTTTTATTTCCTTTCCATCATATGTGAAAGTTTCATAATATGGTTCAATCTTGTCTGTATATGACACATACAATATACTGTCCTTCATGAAATGGTTTTCTTTTACCCATTTATAGTAAAGACCTTTCACATCTTTTGCTGAGATGGCATCCCAATTTCCACCACATCTCCACACATTGCAGTAATATTCAGGAAGATCCTCCTTGTGCATTCCGGTCATGTAGTCTCTATTTTCATAACATGCATACAGATTACCATCCGTATATGGAAACAATATCTTTCCATCCCCATCTGTTTTCCTTTCAAATGTCCGTTCATATCTGTATCTATTCACCAATTTCTTCATACTAAAAAATATTTTTTAATTTATATCCAATTCATCATCATCTGAAATTTTTCCGAACAATATAAGATAACATGTTATTACACCTACAATAAAGATGATCAACACTGTCAATCCTACAAAGATGAGTATGGGTGCCAATGCAATCCAGATACTGCATTCTATAATTCCAAATGCTTTCATCAGTATGAGCAGAACAGACGCTGCCAATGAAATCCCATACCAGTTCAAATTAAAATTGAATTCAATATTTTTATCCATGTTTTATATATTTTTATAATTTCTTGTTTGTGAACCGATGCCCTGAAATTTGGGTTGTTTCTCAATATGTATGTTCTTCTGGATGAAATAGATGACTGAAACATTTTTTAATAACACTCAATGAAATCATCAAGAAAACTGTTTATTTCTTTATTTTTGGTTCAACATAATTCCAGACAAGATCAACAATAAGTTCCATGTTCGGTTTTATTTGTTCATATATGTCAATCTTATGTGGTCTTGATTCTTCAACCCTATCCTTATATGGCCAATCAACAACGATATATTCCCATTCACACTTTGCCCAGTAATGATAGATGAAATAACCTTTCAAATGTTCTTTCAATTGATCCTTTGTAATAATGGGAACAAATTTCAATGTTTTCTTGTCAAGTACAGTGAATTTCTTCTTACTCAATGTGCCCTTTTCCGTAAGATTTTCATTAAAAAATCCGGAAAGCACATCAACTGTCTTCAATGTTCCATTGTTGAAGTCCTTATAGAAGGCATAAAATTTTGGTTTCTGCTGCTTCATATATGTAAAATTATGTTTATTATAATGATTATTAAAATTATGAACCATCCGAATGCAGTTTCAGAAAAATAGTCGGCAATGGTATATTTGTCCTTATATTTCTCACATTCATCAATCTCTTTCCTTGATTTTTTGTTCAGGGAACAGTAATGAAACGGCATATAAGTCCATGCATCCATACTTTCTTTATAGTATTTACATTGTCTGCATTTGTCAGTCATATCCATTTACAATTTCATACTACAAAGATAACAAAAAATAAATGAAATCACAAAATATATTTGATATAAATATATAAAGTTGTCAAATGTAGTAGTCAGGGATAAGTTCGACACTCAAGGCAACAAAAAAATGACTGGATTTTTATGTCCAGTCATTTTTATATATTTCTCACATCAATTTTCTTCAATCACATCAAATGTCGATGCAATCATTTTGTCTCCATATAGAAGAAGATGCTTGATATCATCATATTCCTCGAATATGTCATTGAGTTCAATACTTGTTTTTCTTGAATTCAAATCATTTCCAGAAAAACCTATTGACTTGAGATATTCCAGAGCATTTGTAGTATATACTACAACTTCATTCTTTTTCATATCATACTTCACAAGAAGGACGGGATCATTCACATCATAATTCTTTTCTTCGCCATTCATAATGAATATACAGGAAACAGGATTGAAGGAAAATAATGCATCATCACCCACAGGTCTTTCATCACTTCCATATATTATATCGTCATCGGGATTATAATAAAACCATCTTGCAGACAGTCTGCAATCTCCTGTATCCGATATGGTGAAGTTAAAATCTTCATTCAAAAACTCTTCAAATGTTTTTATCATAATTTATTTATTTTTCAATATCAACAAAATCCTTCTCTGTTATCTTTCCGTCAATAAGGAGTTCAAAATTTTTCAATCCTTCATCAACCCTTTTTACATCATTGAAAAGATCTGTAAGAACAGCAATAGTGCTTTCATCATATTCATATTTACTTTTGAAATTATTGCAAGAATAATTCGGTGAAGTAATTTTTACTTTCTCATTCAAACATCCAAAAACACATCCACCATTCTTATAGGAAGTGCAGTCCTTGCATGCAGGACTATTACTTGCATTTTCTACAATATCTATCAGTATCTTCTTTATATCCATAATAAAAAAAAAACATTATATAGTTATTTATGATCTTGCATAAATATCTTATAAAGATTTTGAATAATAATCATTATGGTGATGACTTGGAAACAATTCCTCAATGAAGGTGCTTTGACAAATTACAGAAGTGAGAAAGAAGGACAGAAACTCACATACAATAATTTCAAAAATACATTTGAAGTAATTCTCTGCAAACTGATTGAAGAAAGAATACCTTTCTGGTTTGACTGTTATGGTGTAGGAGGTGAAATGCAACAATATACAAAGTTAGGTTATCTTATGAACGAATCCATCAATGGACAGTCATTTGGTGGATACATTCTTGATTCTTCAAAACCAGTTGAACAGATAAAATCACATCTTATAAACAAGATACTTCCTAATGTTGTTGTAGAAAAACCAGGAAAACTATATATAGGAAGAACAAATTATTCAGATCTTACAAAGGCAACAGATCTTGATACAATAACTGTGGTTGTAAAGGCTTTCAAAGGGTATTATAAAGATAAGGGTCTCTCATCAAGAGAAATATTAGGAAATAAATATGAAACAAAGATAAATATAGATTTTCTTTGTGATGTAAACAATGTAAATAATATAATAGATTTTGTTTTCTAATTTCCATTATATTATATAATATATACAAACGGGCCACCTTTTTGGTTAAAAAAGAAGGATTTTTATAATCCTTCTTTCACTTTTTTTAGGAGACTTATCTGTTCATCAGTCAGTTTCTTTGGCATTTTCACGATAAAATTTACCTTCAGGTTTCCACAGTCATCAGATTTGAACTTGTGGAATCCTTTTCCGTTCACAATGGTGAAACCTCCATTCTGAGTGTACTTCGGTATTCTGTATTTCACCTGATTGCCGAATATCTCCACCATTCCTTCACCTCCAAGTATGGCGTCAATCCATTCTACCCCACACATCGTTTCAAGAAGACCATTGTCATTCAACCATAACTTGTCAGTATTTTTTACTATGACTCTAACTATAAGATCACCGGTGGTCTCCTGTCCATATATGTTATATCCACTTTGACCCATCCCTGATATCTTTATTATCTTGTTGTTTGGTGTCCCCTTTGGTATGTCTACAGAAAGAGTCTTGTTCCCAATATTGATTATAGGGTTGCAACCATTATGTGCATCTTCAATATCTATTATAATTTGAACTTGAATATCGGATGCCATTTTTCTGAAACAGGTGAAGGTTGACCATGGATTGAATCCTCCACCAAAACTTCCTGAAAATGAACTGCGACTGTCATACTGTCTTCTTTTTTCTTCATTGTTCAAAGTTGAGTATGCCTCATTTATTTCCTTGAACTTTGTGTCATCTCCACCATTTTTATCCGGGTGATATTTTTTTGACAAAGTTCTGAATGTCTTCTTTATTTCATCCTGTGTTGCATTCTTGCTCACACCAAGAATATCATAGTAATTTTTTTCCATTATAATTATTTATAGTTCATAAATAAATCAATAATAAAAAATAACAACATTATATGTCAAAGGTTCTTATTGTTCTTCTGGCATTGTTCCTTTCAGTATCCACATGTCAAAGAAAAGTCGAAAACAAATTACGGAACTTGAAGATGATAACTTATGAAGACACCCTTTCAAGAAAACAGGTTGATTCATTGTTCATTACAGATACATTGTCATATGATATTGAACATGACTGGATACAGTCTTTTTCTATAATTGATGATACTCTTGGTAAATATATTGCATATAAATATGTATATATCAAGAATTTGACAGACTCAACTGGTGTCATATACACATTATATACATATCAGGACAGTCTGTTCATCATAAACAAAAAAATAATTGAACAATGAAAAGAAATTATGGTTTTATTCCCACTTTGATTACTGATAAGACTGTTAAGTATCAGGCACCGAAGACTATGAACATCCCTGTGAAGTTTTCTTATAGACCATTTCTTTCCCCCATTACAGATCAGGGATGTAATCCATACTGTATTCCACATTCCATTGCGACATGGTTGAATTGGAAGATGAATACAAAGAAAGGACTTACTATTGATAATCATATAAGATATGAGGATATCTATAAAGGTAAGAAAAGTATGTTTGGGGAAGGTATGACATATCAGGAGGCATTTGATACTTTGAAGAAAAAAGGAGTGAAGACTGATTCTGGAATAGTAAAAATAAAGGATGCTGGATTTATATCAAGTCATATGTTGTTGAAGGTGGCCTTGCTTGCAAATGGTCCATGTTTTGGTGCTCTTCCTGTTTATGATTCAGAGTCTCAAACTTTTTGGGTAAAGACAAAAATGAAACCAGAAGGATGGCACTCTATAACTATTGTGGGATGGAATGAGAAGGGATACACAATCAGGAATTCATGGGGAACGGGATATGCTGATCATGGATATGTTCTGCTTCCTTATGAAGATACTTCAAGTTTTAAGGAATTATGGACAATTTTGTCATAAATAATTTATAGAAATTGTTTTATGAAGAAAGATAATAGAGAAAATCAGGAAAATCCTATACTCAAAAGGATAAGATATTATCAGGGGAGTATAAAGGATTTTGAGACATTCTGGAAGGAGAAGGAAAATGAAAGTAAGTCCAGTTCAAATATTGATATTGACAGTATAAGAAAGAAAAATGATGAATTGAACAAATCTTTTGATATAGTCAAAGTTGATGAAAACAATGATGAACATAAGTTCAACAAGTGCCTTATGGTTTATTATGAACTATCAGATGAAATAATTGAAATGCAGAAGGAAATAAGGAAGGATGACTTGTCAGATGATGATTACAAAAGTCTTGAAATGGAACAGCACACAACCATATTGTATGGTTTGAGAGATGATGTTACTGTTGATGATCTCAAAGAACTTGTTCTTCCTTTGAAGGAATATGAAACTGTCTGCTATGGTTCAAGTCTGTTCGAGAATGAGAAGTTTGATGTACTCAAAATGACTGCACATAATGACAATCTATACAAGACAAATGAAAAGATAAGGAAGAATTGTGAATACAAGAACGATTATCCTGATTATAAACCTCATATAACGATAGCATATTTGAAACCTGGAATGGGTAAGAAATATGTCAATGAGAAGTTCAGGAAGAAAATCACAATGAAACCTTTGAAATTTGTCCTGTCTACAGAAGTTGATGGAACATTTGTTCATGATGAGTGGATATAAAAAATGGAGAGTTATAACTCTCCATTTTGTTTATCTGTCAAATGATGTTGTCGGAATCTGTTCTATCGAAACACCCACATTTGCACATTCTATGAACCCCACTATCGAGTGTTGATGGTTTTCAATCTTCACATTTGCACCTGAATTTGTTATCTTTATATTGTCTGTATCAATGTCCGGTTTCTTGTTATACACATTTACCTGTGCGGGTATTTCTCCCAGATAAATCTTGTTCATTCTTTTTCCGTATTTACTTGGGTTCTTGCCATTGTCATAACCGTATTTCAATGTTCCCATCTTCACTATCGTGGTGTTGTCAAGAGTATTGACTATCTTCATCTGGTCTTCTATGATGAAACTTACAATTTTTCCACTGTGGGATACTATGGGTCTGTATGTCATAATCTTGTCAAGATCATCTTCATTTATTTCTGTTCCATCATTAGCCTGACCTGCATTTACTATATAATGCTCCCTATGTGTAGTTTCTGATCTAACCTGATTAAGACTGTCAGTATAGTATTCTGTCAATGAAAGTTCATGTAATACTATGATGGTGTCCGGTCTTTCATTTGATATCTTGTATATATAGTCTGAAAATGAAGTAGAACCATCATCTACCACAGGATATATTTCAAAATAATCCCCGTCATCCGCTTCCTTCAGTTCTATACTCAAATTGTTGTATGAATCTTTGGAAGGTATTGAAATTGAATTCAGTCTTTCGGTGTTGTAATATTCAAAATTATTATAATCTGAAATTGATTTTATACCATATACGGACATCACAAGAGGGGTATTGTCCATAATTTCATAACCGAGAAGGATATTGTCCAACAGATTTGATTCCCCCCCAAATGTGTTCATATTCAACAATGCACCTACACTAGGAAGTTTGAGATCAATATATGTGGTATAAAGTTTCTGGTTTATGAGCATCGGATTATGGTTTATCACCACGTCATCTGCCTTTTTTATGCAGTGAGACAGAAGACAAATTTTGTTCTTGTTTATGTCATATATTATTCCTTTCAAGATTATCCCATCATAATCACCGAATGCATTCCTGCTTGTAAAATGAACTCTGAAATTGTCAAATATGATATCCTTGTCATTTTCTGTAAGAGTATCCAGAGACTTGCTTGACATATTGCTTGACAATATGTCCCATATATATTTTGTTGATGTCCCTGATCCATAAGAACATTGTATAAACTTTGACTCTGACCTGTTTGTAGGCAGTACAAAGCTTGATAATGAACTGTTCAATACAAAGTTGTTGCTTGTATCATATGAACTGTTTATGATTGATGCAGGATTGTTTCCCAGATCCACTATATAGTCACTGACATCCCCATCCTGCTCTACAGTTATGTTCAAGTCAGTATATCTGTATTCTATAAGGATTTCTGGAGTCAGCTGAAAATATCTTGTGGAATAATAGTTTGTCATACAGTTTCAAAAACTTATATAATTATTTATGATTTATAAATAACTATATGAACTTGTTTATATGAAGAAATTGAATATGATAACTGAAGAAATCATATGAGATATGGTAAGGAGAGAATTTCATAGGAAACAAGAAGAAAGAAGACTGATCATCTGGATAAGAAAATGATAATTTATCATAAATAACTATATAATTGTTTTATTATGTCAAAGGTCAGCAGTCTTGTAAATTGTTCAAATCTTGATGAAGTAGAATGTCTGAATGATTTTGTGGAAAGTATGCAGAATGAACTTACAGTGAATGGTTCAATTCCGTTTACAATTCCCGCAGAATCCATTGCCCAGCTTGTGAAGAATGCAAAAACTATGTTCTATAAGATGTATGAAGATGCAACAGAAGAAATGTTCATTGCAATACCCCATACTGAAATAGAGAAGAAAAGTTTTATGAAAGGTATCGCACATATGAAGACAGAGAAGGACAGTTCTGTTCTTGATGACAGACGTGGAACATTTATGTTGCCGGAGGGTGTTGTGTCGGTAGTGGGAGTTTATGATAATCAGTTCAGCGGAGAAGCCGGTTGGAACACGGGTCTTCTCGGCAAGAATTCTGGGGATATAAGTCTTCAAAGGATGGTATATCAGTCGGTGTATGACAGAACTCTTGCAGTGAGTGCCGACAATACTATGTATTATGTCTGCACGGAAGCGTTTCTTGATATGTCAAGACAACTTTTCAATCATATGATTTCATACAGATATAACAGACTTTCAAATAACATCCGGTTTCTGGGGGAACTGCCGAAAGGAGATGTGGTACTTGATGTATTGGTAAGAGTATCCGATTGTGATTTGTATAATGATGATATGTTCCGTAGATATGTTATGGCGGACACGAAGTCGCAGATGGGTCGCATTTTGAATTCATTTTCCTATCAACTCCCAGGAAATATTTCTATCAATGCTGAAGCAATAGCCAATGAAGGTAATACCGAAAAAGAAAATATTATACAGGAATTGAAGGATATGTCTGCACCATGGTATATATTGACTTGTTAATAGGATAAGAAATGAAAAATAGTTATAGAATAAAAACATTTGAAGAGTTCATTGCAAACCAAAGTGATGAAAATATAGAAGAAGGCAAATTGAAGAACATTGCATTGTCTGCTGCTGCACTTGCGGGAATTGCAACAGGAATACATCATTATAACGGTACTCATGAATTATCTGATGAACAAGATGACAAGATTGAAACTGTTGAAGATATAAAATCAAATCCGGGTAAGGATTTTTATCCCAGTGAAGACATACTTGACTATATAAAGTCAGCAGAAGGATGGCATCAGGGGTGGAAGAATGATGGAAAAGGACACAAGACAACTGGATGGGGATTCAAGATTACACCCGTTCTCAAGAAATCATATCCTAATGGTATGACAAAAGAACAGGCCGATAAATATTTTCTTCATACCGCAATACCCATGAGAGTGAAGGAGTTTGTGGAAGCTGTTCCAAACATAGAACAGTATACCCAGAATCAGCTTGATGCATTGTTTGATCTCTTTTATAACATAGGTTATGGAAAGTTCACAAAGGGAAGCCCATCACTTCAAAGGGCACTGAAAAATTATGATATTGAGGGTATTGTGAACAATATGGATCATGACTACAACAACAAGAGATTTTCCGGTGCGAAAAAGAGACGGGATTATGAAAGAGAATTGTTTATGAAAGATATAAAATAAAAGAGTGATTATCATAAATCACTCTTTATTTTATTCCTAAACCTTTTCTTGCAAGATATTCAACTTTCTCCGCATATGTCATCTTCTTTTCTCCTGTTGAGTTTGAAGAATGTTTTGACCCGTCTGGAAGAGATGGTTCTTCATTACTTTCATACACACTGTCATTGTCCATAGGTATATAAAGAAGGTCTCCCTCCTTCACTGCAAATGGATTGAATATATGATTCGCATACATTGTTATGTCAATCATATCCATATTGTTCGACACATTGTTCCACACGAAAGTGTCAATTCTTCCATTCTCTTCCTGATTGAGTTTCATTGTGGAGTTTCCTTTCAGTTTACTTATATCAACGACAGGTATGGACATATTCACATATGTCTCCCCGTCATATCCAGTATATGTTCTTTTTGTATCAAACAGTTTAGTCATTGAGGAATCCTCCTATTGTCTTTATTATGTTGTTGTCAAGTTTCCTGTGTGATGATGGGGAGTTTTTCACCTGTCCAGTGGTTCTGTCAAATGTGGTGTCTCTTTCCTGTTCAGTAAGGTTCTTGTCCCCAGTGAAGTTCTGCATAGAATCAACAGTATGGTATGCAGAATACAGGTCATCATCAGTGAATGCATAGAATCTACCCTTTCCTGCATTGAACATTGACTCTATTCCTGCATTGTCTCTCGGTCTGCAATGTTCAAGATCAACTGTGAATTTGATTTCGGTGGGGAAATCATCATAACCGAGCATATCCCCAAATTCGACAGTTGTCTTTGTTACAGCCATATTTCCCATCATTGCAATTGGATCCAGTGGATTTCCCACCGTTACATGCCAGAATCCGGAAGGCTGTCCTGAAAGCAGTGCCGGCACAACTTGTGCTTCACCCGCCACACCTATATTTCCACCGAGAAGATTTCCCACAAGACTCTGAAAGAATCCGGAACCTATGTTTTTTACACCTGTCCATAATCCCTTGAAGAAGTCTCCTGTACTGTTGATTGAATCCATTTGAGTTATTTTCTTGAAACCTTCTTTCACATCTCCAGCGAGACTTGCTATATATTCACCATATTTCCCCTGTCTCAAAAGCATAGGATTGCCATATTGAGGAGCAATGTTTCTGTTTCCATAAAAGATTGTCGCACCTCCCCAGAATGTTCCATAGTTTCCAGTAAGGATAAGAAAATTTGAAAGAATATCCATCATTGCTATTCTGGGATTTACACATTTCAATGATTTCAATGAATATTCAAATGTGAGAGAGAAATTGTTTGAATAAGTTATACCCCTGCTTCTCATCTTCACCTTGTTTATCACATTGACATCACCATAGAACTCCTCCCCATATCTGTTATTGAACGCGTTTTCAGGAAAGTCATGCTGACTTGTCATTGCCTCCGTCACGCTTGTTCCCTTACCCAGAGTCATTGCCGAAAACCTTATCATCGATCTCAATTGTGATGTCTTGGATACACTTGAATCCATTCCTTCTCCTGCAAGAATGTTATCCGATATTTTTGTTCTTCCCCTGTTCTTCAATTGTGCGGCAAGTCCTCCGTCAGGATTCTGCAATGATTCAACCTTTCCTTCTTTCTCTTCCCAGTTTGCACCATAATCGAATTTGAGTATATCCGACAATTTGTTTCCTGTCTTCTCTCCCATATATGTAACTGCGGTGGCAAGTGCGAAATAATCATCCGCATATCCATTCATTCTGTTTACCACAACTGGACTCATATCAAGACCGAACATATGATCTTCACATGGTATTGTATATCTTCTGAGTGTGACCATATAGTTGTTCGGTATCTGGTTATAGTATTTCAAATATATGAAATCCTGCATCCTGTATTTTGCAAGTCCATATGGGTCAAAGTTTTCAGAATTATAATAAGAAAGTATGTTCTTATAAGATGGATCTTTCTTGTCTCTCAAATATGCCGCAATATATTCATCCTTCTGCATGCATCTTTCATAGTCGCTGTATTGAGTGAAATTACTGTCCTTTGAGAATAATGGATAACCATTATATATTGTTCTATAGTTTATGGCCACATTCTCGTTCATGATGGAATGAGGCATAAGTAATTTACCATCATTCTCATCTTTCGGTGAATAAAAATTGAGACCTTCATCAATACTTGTCACACCTATTTCAGCATCTGGAAATGGTGTCATCTTCGCATTTACATTACAGGCATCATAATAGAAAGTATTTGCCATATATCAACAACATATATAAATTATTTATGCAGAAAAGGATGAAACTGTGTTTCATCCATTCAACCTATCTTTATCTTTTTTGAAAAATCATCCGGAGTGAGTTTCTCTATCGGTGGGTTTGAGACTCCACTTGGTATGAAATGTGTGTGTTCATTGAACTTCTTCATCAGTTTTGAACCCAGTATGAGTTTTTCCTCCGCATCCGCCGTTAAATTCACTTCCTTGCAGTCAAGGTTTACCTTTGAATCTGTGTGTATGGTTATGTCATTTGTTCTTGTATTGACAGAAAAACCAACACCTCCCTTTGTCTCTATCTTCATCTCATCATATTTCGGCAATGTGATGAAGTTTCCATTGCACTCGATCTTCAACCCTTCTTCAGGAAGATAATATATCTTCACATAGTCCTTTGTCCCGTCATCATTGAAGTCTTCTGAAAATGCAATTACTTTCAGTCTCTCGCTGTCTTCTGCATTGTCATGCATCAAATCTTTCACCGATCCGTTCACTTCCACAGGACCATAATAAAAGATGTTGTATTTGTCCTTTACATCCACATATACCCTGTCTCCTACTTTTGGAGTTGCATAACTTCCACCTGATGTATTTGTGGGAGCAGGAAGTGCCCATGGGAGATCATCATCAAGAATTACATACTTTCCATTGACAGTTTGTGTATGAAGAGACATGACCCTTATCTGACAGCGACCCTTGTGTTTGGGATCATATGCATTTACAACTATTCCTGTTTTCATAAGGTATTTATGAGGTCTTTTATCATTCTTCTGGTCAGTCTTGGGTGTTCAATCCAGTCTGTCTCCCATATATAAACCAGTAGAATTCCTTTGCTTTCAGCATAAGCTTTCTTCTCTTCATCCATTTTATGAATTTCATCATAAGTTTTGTGATTTATTGGATTGACATAACTTTTATCAAACAGAATGGGGTTTGCATGCCACATATCACCCTGATATTCAAAACCTATCTTCAAATCCGGAAGATAAATGTCTATTTCCTTTCCATCAAGAACAGATCTGTCATTTGCAAGTATAATGCCTGAATAAATGGACTTCACATATTCAAGAAGATCTTTTTCACCCAATGATGTTCCTATTGTATTCGGATGACAGATGGGACACAGTTCCATCTTTATTTTCTTTCTATATATGAAAGATCCGAATGTTGTCTTGAATATTTTTGATTCACATTTGTTGCATTCTGGGTTCTGACACTTGCATGTATATATTGTGTTCTTGTTTCCTTTTTTTGTATATATTTCTATTACTTCAGGATGCATATCCTGTGTTTTCTTGAGTTTTGTTTGATGAAGATGTTCGTTTCTCAATTTTTTTTGTTCTGGAGACATATTTTTGAGACCATTTGCTATATTTTCACTTACTTGTCTTTTCTTTTCTTGAGATCTGGATGATAGTGATTTTTTATATGATGATACTTGTCTTCTCAATATTTCATTTTTCTTTTCCTGAGACCAGTTACTTCTTGTAATTTGACTTTTTTCGGAAACTTTTTTATACATTTTTTTTCTATCATCATCACTCATATTTTTGATTGATGCTCGCATTGCATTATGAAGTGGTTGAATGTGTAATAATCTTTCTTCTTTATTCAAACTTGCCCACCATTTGTCTCTTCCTTCACTAAGTTTTTGAATAGTATTTTGTCTATTTTTGTTTTCTTTCCATTGTTCTTTCAAATTATCACTTACTTTTTTGAGATAATTTTCATCATTATATTTACATTCATTTGAACAAAATTGTCTGTAACCTTTTATGATTGACATAAATTTTTGTTCTTTCCCACATACAGGACAGTAATGAATTGTATAATCATTATTGAAAAAATGCCACATTTTTTGTTTGAATGATTCATACTTATCAAGATTTGAATCATTTATTATTTGATTATATAATTCAGGAAAATATTTTTTGAAACCACCAGGGTTGCAGAGTTTATGGGATTTGTCTATTTTTGATGACTCGTTCAACATAAAATTCCATACTTCAGTCTTATCTGTTCTGTTCAAATTATCTCTTATTTGAAGATCCATAAATAATATATAATGTATTTTTTATATTTGCATAAAATTGCTGATTATGGATAAAGATAACAAAAATAAGATAAAAGCAACTGTTTGGAGTTCTAAGCTTGTTGATGACTGGATGAGAGATCATGCTGAAGGAGTATTTCATAAAGAAAATCCTTGGCTTGATGGTCAGGTTGGTTTGAAAAGAGCAGGTCTTTCATTTGAATATACAAAAGAGGAAATAGAAGAGTTGACAAAATCATCACAAGATGTTATTTATTTTGCAAATAATTTTGGATATTGTCTTCATGGAAGTAAAGGATACTTGCCTATAACATTGAGAGATTATCAAGAAGACATGTTAAGAAGTTATCAAAATTATCGATTCTGCTGCACACTTTCCGCACGTCAGAGTGGAAAAACAGTTACAGCTGCATTATTTCTTTTACATAGTGCCATATTCAATATTGACAGAAATATTGGTATTGCAGCGAATAAACTTGTTACAGCAATAGAGATTATGGATAAGTTGAAGGAAATTATGAATTATCTTCCTTTTTATATGAAGCCTGGTATCAAGGTTTATAATCAAACCATGATAGTTTTTGAAAATGGATGTAGAATTATTGCTCAAGCAACTACAAAGCGCAGTTTTATAGGTTTCACGATACATGAATTGCTGATCGACGAATTCGCCCATGTCGAACCGTCTGTTCTCAATGAATTCTATGAAAACATAATGCCTACCGTATCTTCAATGGAAGACTCGAAAATCATCATAACATCCACACCGAATGGTTACAACAAATTCTATGACATATATCAGGGGGCGGTTGACGGCACGAATTCATATCATCCTATAAGGGTGGACTGGTGGCAGGTTCCGGGAAGGGATGAGGCATGGAAGGAAAAGACCATTGCAGACTGTGGAGGAGAGGACGAGTTTATGAGACAATTTGGTAATTCATTTCTTTCTACAGGAAATACACTTCTTTCCCCTGACAGTCTGGCGAAATTGCAGAAGGGAAGGACAAGATATGTGAGAAAGGAGATACCTGTTCTTGAAAAATATTGGGAGGATGAATATGTTGATCTTCTCTTTCATCCAGATTTCAATATAACAGATTTGCATAATCTTGACAAGAGATGGGTATTGAGTGTGGATCTTGCTGAAGGTGGTGGTGGAGACAATTCAGTCATAAATATATTCAACTTGAGAATGAAGGACAAGACTTCCATAAAGGACATTGATGATCCTGACAAGGATGTGAAGAAACAGGACTATTTCCAGCTTGTTCAGGTGGGAAGGTTCAAGAGCAACATCACCACACTGGAAAAACTTGCAAAACTTCTTTACATACTTGTGATGAAGGTAATTGGACCTGACAATGTGAGAGTTGTATGTGAATACAATGCTTTTGGGAATGCATTTATAAACCTTATGCAGAATGTGTTTGGAGACAAGAATGAGTTTGATATGTCCACAATATTGAGATTTTTCCATAGTGAGGACTCAAAGACCAGAAAGTATGGTTTGAAAGTGAAGGCCGACAACAAACCAGTATTGTGCATAACATTGAAGGGAATGATTGCAAATGACAACATTGTGGTGACTGATGAGGACACAGTGAGTGAGTTTGAAGTATTCAGCAAGTCTGGAAGTACATGGAAGGCGAGCAGGGATCATGATGATCTGGCTATGTCCACTGTCGATGTGACGGCAATATTTGATCATCCTTATTTTGATGTGATGATGGAAGAAGTGATGGGACTTGAGGAAAACAAGGAAATCAGCGGACTTTATGAGAACAGAGTTGATGATCAATATGAGAGTCTGTATGATAATTATAGAAATATGAATAATATATATAAGACTGATTCAGATTATCTGAATAATGGTTTTGATGGATATTTTGGAAATAAAGGACTTTATAACTGATATGGGAATACTTGGAGACATGGTAAGGAGAGATCTTGTAGGAAGAGAGAAGAAAGAGAATAATGTGAATTTTTTTGACATGGGTGGGTTTAAAAAATATTTTGAATCACATTATGAATGTGTGTTCAAATATGGTCCAAGAGAAATATTGTCATTGGGTTCAAATAGTAGTAAAATTCAATTTTTGCAGATACCTATTTTGAATAATGATGTTCATATATATAATATGCTTTATGAATTCAAGAATTCAGAACCTGATAAAATTGTATTGAAAATACCAGAAAGTGTATATGATTCTTTATATAAGGAATATCCAGATTTTTTTAAAAAATATAAAATGAAACCTACAATACATACAGGTGGATATAAAGTGATTCCACCAGATACATTGACAAATGAATTTACATTGAAATTCATTGATGACATTATAAAAATAGGTGAAGAAGAAATTTGGAGAAAGAAATAGGTATGAAAAAAATGAGTGAAACAATGATCAATTAAAGTAGTTCGGTGTTATGGCAAAAAAGTATGAAATTAAAAACTTCGGCAGTGTATGCTCTGGGATTGAAGCCGCAAGTTATGTTTTAGAGCCTGTCTTGGCCACCCGATGACATTCACTTTCGTTATGGTTCGCACGGAATTGAAACAGAAAAAGGACGGACCGAAGCCCGCCCAGATTGTGAAGTATATGTTTGATTGTGTAGTGGTCAGTTTATCACCCACGGCTCGATGATGTTGTAAAGGTCATCCGTGTCGGCTATGATGCCGAGCACAAAATTGTCATTCCGGAACAGTCCGTCTCGCCACTTGCAGGTGATGGCAAGAAAGTCCTTCTCAACTAATGTAAGGAATTCTTGGAGACATGGTAAGGAGAGATCTTTCCAGAAAATCAAAGAAAGAAGATTATATAAATCATCTTGACTGCTATCAATTTCTTGATTATTTTCAAAGTAATTATGAAAGGATATTCGGTGGCACGGATACAAGTATTTTTCAAAAGGTATCCGGAACAATAGTGAGAATACCTGTAATGATTTTGGGAAACAGGGAGAAAGAATTTCTACATATAAAGGACATAAGATAACAAATAAGGACTTTATTGAAATAATTGATTTCTGCACAACTATCAGCAGATATAAAATATGGAAAAAGAAATGACAAGTTTTCAAACTTGTCATTTCTTCATAAATATAATATAAGATATAAGATATAAGATATGGCAGATATAAAGACAAATATAACAGAACAGATTTCCAGAATTGATGATGCAGCATCAACAATCAAGAAAAAGACAGTTGAACTGGGACTTGTTAAGGATGCTGAAACTGATGGTGCTGGTGTCGTAAGTCTTGAAGACAAACTTGACATACAGGCAAGGGCCATTGCAAATATTACTACAAAATCATCAGAAACAATCATACCAGGGACATCAGACAAGACAATATCGTCTGAACAATATCTCACTGGAGTGCAGACAATAAAGGCAGTGGAACTTGACATTGATGCAGATCAGTTGGTAAAAAACAATACTGCAAGTATAAAAAGTAATGGAACAACGGTTGTATCAGTTTCAGGTAATCTTACTGTGAACAAATATATCACAGGTTCGGAAGTTCCTACAGAATCTACCGAGGCTGAAGATGGTGATTTATATCTGGTTATATAATTTTATAAACAAAAATGAGAGACGTAAGTCTCTCATTTTTTATATATACTCAATATGACTGAATCCATCCTTCTTTGTGGTATGCAGGACATTGTCAAACACTATACCTTCAAGTCTTGCATGATGTATGAGATAGATGTTCAGGTTCATATCTTCACTCAAATCCTTCAATATGTCAATCATATCATTGACACCATTTATATCAACATTTGAGAAAATCTCGTCTAGAAACAGAAGATTGAGTTCCGCGAACTGTATCTTGAGAAATTTGATAAATGCGATTACCGTGGCAAAATCAACCCTTCTTTTCTCACCCTTGCTCAATGTGCAGTATTTGACATTCATGCCATTTTGGTTTATTGTGGCATCAAAATTACTGTCAAATGTGATAGAGTAGTTCAGGTTCATATAGTTCAACATCTCATCTATAAGACTGTTGATAATAGGAATATATGTATTTGATATATATCTCTTGACACTGTCCTTTCCCTCCCCGGTAAGATTTACCATATAGTCAAGAAGTCTTTTTTCTTTTTCGAGTTTCTCCTTTTCATTGTTCATTTCATCAAGCTGGGATATGAGACCTTCCTTCAAATTCTCGATTGATACCGTATTCTTTTCCTTCAATGTCTGTTTATATTTCAGGTCTGATTGCAAGTCAAGAAGTTTTATATCATTCCCTGATTTTCTTATCTCCTGTTCCTTTATGTCAAGAACTGACAATTTTGATTGGGATTTGTCAACAAGTTCCTTTATCTGTTTCATTTGAAGGGCATATTCCTTCTTCTGTGCAATCAGTTCTCCCTTTTCTTTTCTGAATTCTTCCGTTTCCAGAGAACTTCCGCAGGTAGGACATCTTCCACTTTCAATCAGTCTTATCTTTTTATCTGTTTCGACAATTTTTTCTCTCAAATTATTGTATTCACCAATTTTCTGGATTTTTACTCCCTTCATTTGTTCTCTGGCATTGATAATTTTTTTTGCAAGTTCATCATTTTCCTGCTTCAGTTTTTTCGCTTCATTGATTTTCTGTTCAAGTTCATTCAGTTCTTCCTGTGAAATTTCATTTTCCTTGATTTCTTCAATCTGCCTGTCATACTGGTTCAGTGAAGTATTGACGGAACGGATTGAACCCATATTCGAATTCATCCTGTCCCCAAGATTCTTCATATCATCCTTTACGAACTTGTTGTACACATTGAACAATGTAAATCCGCATATCTTGTCGATGATATTTCTTTTGTCCGCAACATTCATAGAAAGAAGAGACTTTACTTCACCCACTTCAAGAACAAGTATATTATGGAACACACTGTAAGGTATTCTGAAATAATTTTCCTCAAGCATTGTCTGGACATTGTTCTTTCCTGCCGTATCGACAACCTGACCATCAATCTCAACCTTAAACATTGAAGGGTTCAGACCTCTTTCTATTATTACAATATGACCTTCACAGTCAAGTTCAATCTTTCCATAAAATGCCTTGTTTATCCTGTTTGGAATATCAGATGCGGTGAAGTTGTCAAGTTTTCCATATAGAAGATAAGTGGCACATTCTGCAATTGATGTCTTGCCTGTGCCATTCTCTCCCACTATAAGATTGAGTGAAGACCTGTTGTCAAACTGTATTTCGGTCAGGACATTACTGTATGACTTGAAATTTCTAAATGACAGTTTCTTCAGTTTCATACTATCTCAATGCAAGTTCAAAATCATTGTATGATGTATAAAAATAGAATTTGTCAGGATAAATCTTTGCATATTCCTTATACATTTTAACAACATTTCTGTCCATATCAAGTGTAATCACAACAATATAATCAAGATTGTCCAGAGTATTCAATGCAATCTGTTCATACACATCACCATAACCTTCACCTTCTTCCTTTGCAAGAAAATCAAATGGTGATCCTTCAAACACGACATTGTGTTCATTGAAGTATTTGTATGTCTCAGCAGCATAATCAATTATGTTTGCACCGTCATTTACATCCCAAGGTTTTTTTACTGTAATGTTAAATGTGTTTTCTACTTTTGAAATGACCATATCTTTATGTGGTCCAACAACTGATATTCTCATATATAAATTAATTTTTATTTTATTACAATTTCATCATTTATTAGTTTTGCGGTCAATGTCTTTTTCTTCACATCAAGAGTTTTATCTTCATTGATAATCATGTCCGCAATGTTTTCTTCAATATTCTGTTGAAGAATTCTTATGATAGGTCTTGCTCCGTTATCTTCTTTTTTTACATTTTCGATAATCCATTTTTCAGCATCCGTTGAAAGATTTACGGTTTTACCAGTGAGTTTTTTAATTGTTGCATTCGCTTCGTTTAGTTCATTATGCAAAATGTTTTTAAGTGCATCATCTGTCAAAGGATTGAAATAACAAATGTGATCAAGCCTATTTAAAAATTCTGGACTGAATCTTTTTTTCAATGCATTTTTTATAATTTTTTCTGAATTTTCATTTCTTTTTTCATCGATGTTATTTGTAAATCCTAATGGATTTGACATTTCTTTTGCATCTCTTACACCGATATTTGAAGTAAATATAATAAGCGCCTTTGACGCGTCCACCTTTACACCATCACTCCCAGTTATGAAACCTTCATCAAGCAATTGAAGAAAAACATCCAGACATCGCACATGAGCTTTTTCTATTTCATCAAAGAGAACCACGGTTTCAGGTTTCTTTGCAAGACCTTTTACAAGAAGTCCAGATTCCTTATATCCGACATATCCAGGTGCAGACCCGAGAAGTTTCGACACGTCTATTTCATTCTGGAATTCACTCATATCGAGCCTCAAAAGATTCTCCTCACTTCCATAAAGATATTTTGCAAGTTGTTTCGCAAGATAAGTCTTTCCTACACCGGTCGATCCAATGAACATGAAATTTCCCGCTGAATGCCTTGTTTTTCTCAACCCAAGCTTGTTTCGTCTTATGTTCTTGACAATCATATCTACCGCCTGATCCTGACCTATGACATATTTCTTGATTTCATCCGGCATGTCTTTGAGAAATTTTGTTTGTTCTTTTGAAAGTTTCGTGATATTCACATTGACAATTTTGCCTATCTCTTCAAGAATATCGGTCTCCGTTAAGTCAATTACAACATATGTATCATCATCAATTTTGTTTGCCTTGTCTATATTTTTCTGGAGTTTCTTTTTCAGTGTTTCACAAGTAATCAAATCATTTGACTCCAATGATTTCCTGATATCATCCTTGATTTTATCACTATCCCCAATAAGTTTTACAATTCTACTGTCAAGATGTCTGTATTTATTTGATGCACCTGAACATATCTCATCAAACAACTCATCCACCTTTCCTGGAAATGGTTTACCCTTGATATATTTGTCGGCGTTATCACATATGAGATCACGGACATTTTCAGGAAATGTCATATCATACACATCACCATAAAAATCAACAAAACCTTTTGAAATTTCAATGGTCTGTTCTTTTGTGAGTTCTGTAAGTTTGATGGTTGTAAATGTGTCGATTACTTTTTTGAAAGAATCTTCAATTACTTTATATTCATCTGTTGTTGCCGTAATGATCACTTGGAGATTGTCTTCCTCAATATATTTTATCATACTGTTGATAAATGCAAATCCGGCATTACCATAACAATTCACATTAAGAAGATATCCTATATTACTCAACATAAGAGTTATTTGAGCACTGTCATTATGTGCGGCCGCATCAAGTATCGTAGATACGATCTGACCAAAATCAGCATTGCGTGTCTGTTTGATGAGTTCATCAAAATCAATTTCAATCACATATTCATTTCTGTAATTGTTTCTGAGTTTTTGTGCATATCCTTCGACTATACTCCTTTTTCCTATTCCTGTATCACCTACAAGAAGTACGGCCCTGTGTGAAGCCTTATCAATAATGTTGTATATGCGGTCTATTTCATTATTCCTATATAATATGTCATCTCTTCCTATAATCATTGTTCCCATATTCAGGAGAATTTCAGGATTGTTCTTTTTCTGATCAGAACTCCCAGACAGCTGAACATCATCATATATTTTTCCCATATAAATAAAATTTATTATTCAAACTTTTGAAATAAAAATAACAAAAGAGATATCAAATGACATCTCTTTTTGTGATAAATTTCAATATTTTTATTTATTTTTGAAATTCCATTTGCAATTCAAAAATGTTTGCAAGAAGAACCACCACAGGATCTATACAGTTTTTCAAATTCTGCTGATACTTTGCATTGAGAACGGAAACCACAGGTATCTTACCCATAAGAGCAGGTTTTGATTTCAATATATATTCAATGAAAGGATATCCCAGTGCAGAAATTACTTCATCTACACAATTCGAATAATTTTTCATCACGAACTTGTAATTTTCCACAGGATTGTCCTGTGTGATAATCATATCATAAAGTTCTGAATATTCACTTGCCGAATCCTTCACGTCTGTCTCGACAATGTTTGTCTTTCCCTCAAGCTTATATCTCTGCAAATGGTTGATAATCGATCTGAAGTCCGGATAATATGTCTGCAAGAGTTTCAATGCCGCTTCCTTTGTGATTGACATTCCCTCCTTATTGCAGATTTCAATGATTCTCTTGAACTGACCCTTCTTGATTTCAATTTGTTCTTCCTGTGTGAAATTGAAATCAATCATCTGGAAACGAGATTGAATAGGATCAGGTATTTTCTCAACATAGTTGCAAGTGCAGATAAATCTGGTGTTTGCAGCATGAGCCTCTATAAATCCTCTCAAAATTTTGAAACTTTGTAAACTCATGCCATCAAATTCGTCTAGTATCACAACTTTTATAGGATTTTCATAATGAATTATAGATTGATTCATTACAAAATCTGTTATAGTTTCTCTAATGGTATCAATACCTGTGTCTTCGGAACAATTTATATACATAGTATTATGATCACCATCCTTTGCAAGAGCCTTTGCAAGTGTGGTCTTACCTATACCAGCAGTACCATAAAAAAGCATATTCATTTTTACTCCACCATTGACCATATTTTTTATACGAGTGGGTAAAATACAGTCTTTTACAGTTTGTGGTCTATATTTTTCTGTCCAAAGAATTGTATCCAAATTTTTTACTGATGACATATCTAAATATTTTTATCATATAAAATATAACAAAGAAACTTTCATAAATATAATATATTTTATGATTTATTATTATGGCAGATATAGAGACTATAACTCATATCAGGACTACTGACGGTGTTGAACATCCTCTGGATGCACAATATCTCAATGGTCATCCTGCAAGTTATTTTCAACAGAAGAATCTTGTTTCATCAGTAGATGAAAATTCAACGGATGATCAATATCCTTCCGCAAAATGCGTATATGATATTGTAGGAGACATAAAATCACTTTTGAATAAAGAATGATGTTTCAGAAATGAAACCAGTGGATATGGGGTTGGTTGTTAACCCTGAAAGAATCAAGTTGTTGAATGTTTGATAATTTGACTGCTTTCAAACTAGATTTTTATTATTTTTATTTATTTGGATACAATAATTATATAAATTATGGCAGATATAGAGACAATCAAAAGTATAAAAATAGGTGATGTTATTCATCCTATTGAGACTACTACACTTGATGGAAAGACATCAGACAGTTTTCAAGAAAAAAATCTTGTTTCATCGGTAGATGAAAATTCAACAAACTTGCAATATCCTTCCGCGAAATGTGTGTATGACCTTCTTGGTGACATCAATACTCTTTTGAGTAAGATATAAAAATGCAGTGGTTAATCCACTGCATTTTTGTTTATTTTCCTGTTGATCCGAAACCACCAGTTCCTCTTTCTGTTGATGTGAGTTCATCTGTTTCTTCAAACTCAATCTGTTCAGTCTTTCCAAGACAAATCTGAACAACTCTGTCTCCCACTTCATAGATAGACATATCTGGCAATACATGATAAAAGATTGCACAGACTTCTCCTCGATATGATTGATCTATTGTCCCTGTACAATTGGACAATACCATACCTGTCTTCCACACACTTGATCTTGGTCTGGCATCCAAATCCATAACAGTTTCAACTGAACCATCTTCTCTTGCAATTTCAAATGCAAGTCCAAGTCCATATTTATACACATTGGGTGCAATCTCTTCACGACTTACAGCGATACAGTCATAACAAAAATCACTGTCATGTGTCTTGAATGGGATGACAGCATTCGGATTCAATTTCTTTACTCTTACTTTCATTTTATTTTTATTTTATTTCAGCTTTTTTCTTGAAATCATTGAATAATTTTATGATGTCATCAACATCATCTACCGACCAGAAATGTTTTCCATCAGTGGAAAATGCAATAAATCTGTCAATTCCATTGTTTCTTGTCTCCATAAAAAGTGTCTGCACTTCACCATCCCTGTCTTCCGTGCAGTCAGGATCCTGAACATATTTTACCTTCACGTCATCAAAATATATTTCAGGAGTCTTGTCATCAAACTTCGCATCCTCAAATGCAACTATTTTTTCTTGTTCCATACATTTAATGTTTTATCAATTCATTGAACATCTCACTCATAATGTTTACTATTATGGAATTACCAGCAAGCATGCATAATTGTTTGTTGCTTAATCCACCATCAACAAGTTTTTGTATATCTTCATCATCTACACCCATAAGTCTCATTGACTCAAACCCACTCAAACTTCTTATTTTATATCCATCATCATCTTCAATTATAAATCTTGGTGGTTCGCCCAGATGAAGTGTAGGACAACATCCTTTCATTGAATATACTCGTCCATCCTGTGGGTTTGAAAAATTTTTCCTGTCCTGTCTGATATTTCCCAACTGAATTATATATGGACATTTATTTGGTATCGCATCTTCGGGTGTTTCTCCAAATAAGTTTGATTCTGTCCCCCACATATCTTCATCAAAATCTTTTACAACAGTATTTACATTTGCAATCTGTTTTCCTGTTTTTATTTTTGATACTTTTGATCCCATACTTATTTTTGTTTTACTGCAAACTTATATAATTGTGGATTTTCTTTTATATAATTTTCATAATTTTCTTTGGGATCTACAATATTTTCATAAGTATCACCCATCTGTTCCTTTGTCTGCATAAAATCTTCAACAGATTTATACAATTTGTGTCCTTTTGGAAATATGAAATTACCATCTGGATTAAGTATTGAAACACAGAACACTCTTTCTCTTTCTTGTGGAATACCATAATCTGATCCCTTCAAGACCTTCCACCAGTTTGTATATCCTTGTGATTTAAGATAGTCAAGCCAGAGATTAAAAGTATGTATAAATTTGTCAGATATAAGATTTTTTACATTTTCAAGCATAAGATATCTGGGTCTCTTGATTTCTATTGCCTTTTTGCATTCCCAGAGAAGTGATGATTTTGTTCCAGACCCTTCTTCACCACCCAACATTTTGCCACATATTGAAAATGACTGACAAGGACTTGAATAAGTAAAGAAATCAAAATCAGGAACACTTTTCCAGTCAATCTTGCAGATATCTCCATAGTTTCTGTCCTTATATTCCGGAAATATCAAATTATGGGCATCAATTGATCTCTTCTCAATTTCGCTCCATCCCACAAGATCAAATGGTATTCCTGATTTTTTCAAGGCAAGACACTGGGAATCATAACCTGAAAATGTTGTAAACACTTTCAATGGATTATCTTTTGTATATTGTATCTTATTTTCCATAACACTATAAAAATAACAAACACAACATAAATAATTATATGGACAATGTTTTGAAACTGCCGGTAAATGAATACTGGTATAATTTGATAAAGGATGGAAAACTCACACATGATTACCGTGAGATAAAACCGTACTGGACAAAAAGACTTGAAGGAAAGACATATGATGTGGTGGAATTCTATCACAGGTTCAAAAAGGACATCCCTCCTATGAGATACAAATTTGAATGGATAAAGAAGGGAAGACTTGTGAACTATAATATGGATGCATATATAATCAAGTTTGGAGAAAGAATTTGATAAAAACTTATAATAACAGAATTATAATCATGGCAGATACGGAATTTGAATATGGTGACAAGAGAGACAATCTCAAGCTTATAAAGATAGACAATGAAGACACCATTGCCGAAATGGTGAGAAAGATAAATGACAATTTCTCAAATATCGCCATGCATGGTGGCGGTCCGCAGGGAGAACAAGGAATTCAAGGAATTGATGGAGTAGATGGTGTTGGATACAGCGTCATCCTGTCATCTCCTTGTGTATATATAAAATGTGATGAAAACTGGAATGCGACTGAAGGAGACGAGACATGTGTACAGATGTTCTATTATGAAACAGATAAGACCGCCGATGTCACAGTTTCATTTGATAAAGAAACCCCAAATGTTTTTACACAATCGCGTGATAATGAAGGATCAATAAAAATAACTTTTAATCCGCAGTCTTCAAATGATAATTATTCTTTTGAAGGGTCAATAAAAAAGAAGATAGGTTTCACAGTAGAATATGGTGGTATGAAAATAAAATGTTCATGGACATTGATACCATATCAGTCAAAATAAAAAAAAAAATCCTGCGATATTTCTTGCAGGATTTTTTCAATCATATTTTCTTTATTATAAAACTGAAACCGAAATCTTCCTTATAACCATTCTTCAGGTTATATACAACCTGTCTGTCAAAATCATCAAGACTCACTTTCGACACCATGATTGTGTTTGTTTCTATGAATCCTTTCCTTTTCAATTCATCCACGGTCTTGTCTATATAAGTTATATAGTCATTGTCGATTCTGGTATCATGGACACCCGTCTTGTCCTGTTTAATGAACATCCTTATCTTTTCAAGTTTGTACAGCTTCAATATGTTCTTGCTTACATATTCATTGATATCATCTTCTATACCTTTGTTCCCGTATGAATAGTCCGCATTTATGTATCTTGAAAATTCATTATATAATTTTTTATAAAAATATCTCAATATCCTTTTTCTCAGGAACAGATAAAATTTGATGGATGTCCTGTCTACCTCCTTGTACATCATTTCCCCATCACATGCATTCGGATCTGTTATCCATTCGTCATTCCATTCCTGATGTCCGGAAATGCATTCAATCTCTATTGTTTCGGGTGTGTTCAAATATTTCGACCCGAACATACATAACCCATTCTTCATGCTCGCCATGTTCATGCATTCCTCACGATGGACTGTATCCAACTGTTTTGTGTAATAATTCATGTCCCAGTTGCTTGCGAATATGTTGTAGTCCTTGCAGTCGAGTGCATATTGTCCTGTCAACGGATAATATGGGGTCAGTGATGACACTATTTCGGCGGATCTTTCATTATTCACCTTATGAAACCACATATTCCTTATCATGCCAAACTTTCCGTAATTGTCCGCATATCCGTCATCGAATTTTGTATTTGAATATGGGCAGTTCTTATCATAATTTTCATAAAACAATATGTCCCTGAAAATAGGATTGTAATATCCAGAATACCTGTTCACAGTCTTTATATTGAGTTTATTCGTGTCCTGCTTCAAGGATGTATCAACGGATCCTATTATGTTCCTGTTTTCACTGTTCATTATCACGGGAACTGATGTGAATATGTCCAGTGTGTCAACAGAATCTGGATCGGAAATATTTATTCTGTATCCTTCTTCATCATATTCGGTATCTTCACCGTTGTTTATGCATTCTTTTATGTGGTTTGACGACAGTTTTGAAAATCTTTCTTTCAAAAAAGACTTCATTCCGGCATCTTCACCATCATCAGATACAGTCATATAAATTATTGAGACACCGGAGTTCATGTCCTGATTTTCCACCCTGTTGATAACTTTGACGACAGGATTATATACATACCCATCAAGCACAGGATATGCGTACAGTTTCTCCGGTGCGGATGACATGCTTATTGAAAATACCGCACATCCGGACTTGTCCGTAATTATTGATCCGACATGGTTCAGTCTGGCCGCATCCGTATATAATATTATTGTTACGCCGGAGAGAACGTCATTGTCATCATCCACCGTCTTGACTTTGTAATACCCATATTTGTTTTCCCATATTGCATATAATTCAGATGGTAATGTTGATGGATCAACAACATCATCCACATTGTATATCACAGTTGGGTTTTCCCGGTTGTCACCCCACCCAAGGAAATTGGGTTCATTCTTCTGTCCTTTGTCCTTTTGAACTTCAATGGATTTCAGTCTATCCTTCAGTATATATTCACCTATCACATAATCCATATCAGATGTGTCAACATTGCCTATTATGCATGGATTTCCATTGGCGTGGAATTTTATTTCATATATTTTCGGTATCCCAACTTCTATTTCAATTTCACCATATTCCGTGTCTTTCATACCTCCGGAAACCACACCCGATGAATCAATCCATCCGATGTTTTCATTATCAGAAAGAAATGTCATGTATATCGTTTCATCCTGTTGTGGTATATATTGAAATACATGTGTGTTTCTTACCCCAGAACATTTACCGAGACATTCCTTTACTTCGGATATCGAATGACTGCCGTCATCTCCGGCCAAGAAATTTTCCGTGTTCGTGATGACAATACCATCATTATCGACTTCGGATGCAGTAAAGATTTTGAAAGTGTATTCATATCCTTTTATAAGGTTCACGGACTGTGTAAATTTTCCATTGTTGTCTGTCACTTCGATGGAATAATACAAATTACCATTGTCCGCTACATAACTTGTCCACTGGTTATCTGAGACACTCTCAGAACATCTGTATTGACCCATTGAGTGGTTGCTGGGTTGACCATCAAATTTCAATCCGGTATCATCTCCAACAAATACAGGACATATGTATGCATTTATGGCCGTATTTTCAACGTATGAATGGATGGAGAACACTCTTGAAACTGAATTTCCAGACACATATGCGGGTTTATTCACATCCATGTCATGAAAACTGTATAAAAAAGTACTGTTTACCACATTGGCATTTGTAGACAATTTGCCAGATGTATGACCTACCGATGCATCCATCAACGCAACACCATCAAAAGACAATTCAGAATTTGCGAACATTTCTATAATCTGTGAACCTTCACCATCCCTGAAACTTGATAATGTTGATGATTGGTTATCCGGAAAAAATGGGTTGTTTTCTTTAGTGACATATATGGTTCTCTTTATGTTGTCGGTATCATTTCTGTCCTGAATCTTATCCAACCATGCATTGGAAGAAAACCACGATTCATCATATATGGACGGGAGAATTATAGATGTGGACTCATTGTCATTCACTTCAACGACACCACTTTTATATTTTCCGGAAAACGCCTGCGCATAAAGTTTTCCATCTGTATGGACAGTCTTTGAAATATTTCCTTTGTCATCCGTATAAAATACATATGATGGTGTGCATGCATACTCATTCCCGTACAAATATACCTTTGCTTCTTTTACACATGATGTTTCCGATTCCGGAAAGGTATTCATTTTATTATATGCCGTCTGTTTTACTGTTATATCAATTTTCATGGCTATTTGTTGTTGTTCCTGTATATGTTGAAACCGAGACATCCCCCATAAAGATACATTTTGTTGAAATTGTTCATTTCGTTATCGATATATTTTGACAGACTGTCAAAGAACACCATACCCACAATGAACTTGAATTTATCATTTCTGATGAATTTAATCTTGAAATCAGCAATATTTCCTGTATTTTTATCAATGACCGTATCTGAGTCGATGTCTTCATTTCTGTTCAAACTCTCTGTGTTCAATAGATTGACGGGTATATAAAGAAAAGTAAATTTATATCCATTATATTTGCTCCCGTACGTTTCATTTCCATTCTTCACATCCGTTATTTCAAATTTCACACCCCTGAACAGTGTGGATGCCTTTGATTTGTCATTACCGAGAAGAAATCTGGAATATTTCCTGTTGAACCTCTTGTTCCTGAAAGAACTTTCAGGATTACCCGACACATCACCGAACATCTCATCAAAACGATTGTAAGAATCCGATGAAAAGTATGAAACCCACTCATCCATGGCATCATATATTTCATTATAATATTTGTTCTTCAGTTTTTCAGGTATATTGACATATTGAAATTCATTATATGCCCGATTTTGATCATCATCTTCACCAACAGTCCAGTTCACCATATAATAAGGCATGGAGTGTGTGTATTCGAATATGTCGCAGTCCTGCATGAAAGTGTTCGATGAAAAATTACATGTGTCAAATATCTTGCTCGTGTTCAATCTGTACGGGTTTTCACAACTGTCCTTCCCTTCATCCATATATCCCCACTTTGATATGAACGGGACGGTTTTGTTTACAGTGGATAATTCCGGAAGAACATTCTCACAAAAATAGTCATATTCCGTATCAATCGCATCACCAGTATTCGAAACAAATCTGTAATACGGAAAGTTTGTCGTGGAATTTACATATACCACTTCATCAGGATCTATATCATCTATTTTTATATCCCATAGATCTTCATTCTCAAAGTCTTCATTATACGTGTCATCGGTTTCTATACCCACTGTCACATATATCTTTTCATTTTTGTTTTCAAGATATTCATCCATCTTTGAAATTTCATCCTTAATCATGGAATCCTCACCATAAACTGAATCAACGGTGTCAAAATCAAAGTCTTTCACAGGAAAGAGACTCAATATGCCGAACCTTGTGTAATATATATCCATTATCTCCACCTGTTTTGTTCTTGAAAGATTGACATATCTTCCATTGTCATCAAGAGAAACGACGCAATACTTTTCATCTATGACATCATTATCATTGATATAAGGCATTACGGACATTATCCTCGAATTCTTTTTTCCGTTATAACTTTTCAGATACCTGTTGGGTGTGAATATATTCATGTCATCCTTCAGTGTCTTCAGAAGACTCCCGTCATAATTGGTGCCGCCCATAAAACAGTCCACCCACCCGTTAGAATCGACCGTCATGTTGAAACTGTTCATCACGGACATTGTCCCCCTTGTTCTTATCTTCAACATTCCGTTCATTTTACTTCCGGGTATTGTGGAACGTATCACAACCACGTCCCCTATGGAAAACGCGATTATCCATTTATTGTCAGACCCGTATTCCCTGATTATTCCGGCTATGGCTTTCGCGTTGTCCGCCGCTGTTCCGAGACATGAGAATTTTGTCGTACTGTATCTTCCTGCTTTGAGTTTGTCCGTATCTGTGGCTGTGAATATCTTATGCACTATATCAGTTTCAGTAGAATTGAAAATGTCATACAACATCACCTTATCTCCCTTCAACAAAGGTTTGTCTATTTTGATCATCATGGTCGCGGACTGTGTCCCAGAAACCTTTTCACCATAAGATGATATGGTTACAGGTTCAAATCCGGTGAAATCATCCTGATTGATGTCCCCTATGATTCTCATCTTCTCATCGACCGTGAAGATATCACCATATTTTGATTTAGCGTAATAAAATGAACCACTGTCCATATTGAATTTGTCAAGATTGATGGTGGTGTTCAGAATCTTTCCATTTATCTTGATGGGCTTTATAAACTCCTGAATCTCATATTCATACAAATCAATATCATTGCAATACATACCAAAATATCTGACAAACTTATACTCATCTGTCTCATTGTCATCAAACAGGAATTCAAGATTCATGATATACGGGAATATCATGTCATTTCTTTCATATCCTGAAGTTATCCAATCATCAGATCTTGAAATGGTTATATCATTTTCAAGAAGAGTTTCAGAAATGTTGTTCACTTTTTGACAAAGGATACCTGTTGATTTGTCTATGCCATAATAATATATTTCCTTTGCCGTGAAATTCACATACAATGATCTGTCATATCTGAAATCCTTCTGTCCCACATATCTGTCGATATAATCACCTATGATGGTTCCGGGTTTTAAATTGAAGGACTTGACTATTCTTGCACCACCAAGTATGTCGCTTTTGAAATCAAATGCCCTGTCTTCTCTACCGGATACGAGATTTGTATTCGCTGGATTGTCTATCTTGAATATGACAAAATAATTGGGTCTTTTCTTTCTCAAATAAATTGGCGCGACAAATCCCATCGACTGTGGATAAACGGAAGAATTGATTGATTCACATCCTGACCAGTATATGTTCTCGAACTGATTGTCAAAACTGTCTCCTACAATAGTATTCTCCATATTCTGACCCACTTCATATGCGGAAGAACTTGATCCCAGAAGAAATCTTTTCAAATCATCATTATACAGACCAGTCTTCAATACCTTATAATTCTTATAATTGTTTGAAGACAGCAACGGATTAGCGGAATAAGAGTCCATATACAGGTTCTTTCCGTCATATAAAAGCTTAACATTCGTGGTCAGTTTAGGGTTTGTCCTCATAATCTGGAAGGACACGTCATCATCAAGTCTTACATAATCAGGTTTATCATCAAACAATTCCATATAAACAAATATATATCATTATTTATGTGAAAAAGGTGAAAAATCATTATTTTCCACCTTTCAAACTGTCTTCCAGTTCTTCATATAACTTATTTTCAATATATTTGAACATCTTTGTTCTTGAATCCATTATTCTCCTGTCTATCAAAGGACTTCCATTATTATATGATTTCTTGCATTTCTCACACACGAAATTTTCCGCATCTTCCCTGTTTTTGTCAGTCAATATTTCTGTTCCGCATATGGCACATCTCCATTTCATAAGACCCCTTGTCCTGTCATATGTCCTTCTGTCAACTATATGATCGAAATTAGTATCATATATGAGATTGAGATACTGCATCTCTATGTTTTCAACATCATTCCTGAACTTTTCAAGACCATAGAGTTTGAGTCTTTCCTTATCAATGACCATTACATATATTTCAATATGGTATAAACAACTCCTATTATAATACTGCAAAAAAACAGAAAAACAAACAATAATGACTTCCAGTTCACATACTGTCTGTCAAGTTTCCATGCTGGCGTGAAGATGAGTAAATATCCATGCTCATATTCAATATGTTCATCATCGATTCTTCTCTCATCTTCAAGCGGTTTCAAATCATATGCCACTATATCGGCAATGTTCAATTTTGTAAACAGACTCCATATCTTTGCCAAATCATTATGAAGATACACCTTGTCCTCATCAGATCCCAATACCACATCAGTATCCCGGTTTATCACGGTATACAATTTACCTCCCCAGTCCATACGGATATGAAGTTTCTCAAATTCCTTCCTGTTTTCCTTATAAACCTTTCTTACTATTTTCCAGGCCTTCAACTCATTTATAAAATTCTTAATCCACATAATTTACCATAATTTATATTGTTGTTTTTCATTCATATCAGATGATTTTAATTTAATTTCAATATGATTTTTTTATTTTTAAAACATCATTTATTATTTCTGATAATTTTTTTAAAGGTTCATAAGAATTTATATAGTCCTTTGCAACCTTGAACCACATATATTGTATCCAAATCAATAAAAACAATAAATTCATCTATAAAAATATAATGAATCACATTACCAGAGTGAATTTATAGTATTTGTGAAATTTCTTATTATTATATGTTTTGTATGTTTACTGTCATATTCTCCTCGGGCTTGATACATATATGTTTTTGCATATGGTATAATTTCATATTCTTTATATAAGTCTTTTATGAAATCTGTTGAACCTATTGCCATCAGCCATTTACATTCACAAGTCTTTAAACAATTTGCTAATCTGATATGATCAGATTTATCAAATGAATTATTATCATAATCTGTAAATATTGAATCATATGGGGGATCTAAAAACATAAAATCATTCTCACTGAAATTCCACAATTTAAATGCATTTTCAAAATCTCCACAAGTTATATATGTTTGTGAAAATAATTTGTATACATCCATTTGTATAACATTATTTATTTTACTTTTAAAGTCTTTATTATTATAACTAAATCCACCATAAGGAACATTATAATCACCATTTCTCCCAAATCTATGCATTGAACCAAAACAAAATTCACGTATGAACATCCATTGGGCACTACGTTCTTCTTTTGTATATAAATTAAAATGATTATGATTATTCCAGTCATTATACATATCTCTGATAATAAAATAAAATGCTTGACATATGCATGTTGTTATACAATTATATACAACATTTTCATCATCATTACTTATATTCTTCTTTTGAAATCTATGAAGTTTATCAAGCAATGAATAACACACTTTATCATATAAAGAAAAATTATGCATATTTAATACACAATTATGACATTTATTATATATATATGATTTTATATCATCTGTCATGAATGGTATATCCTTTTTTAATAAGCACAATTTAAATTTATTACCATACTCTTTATAAAAATCTTCTCCAAATGACTTTATATATTCCCATGATAATAAAATATTATTAAGTTCTGATTCAAATTGGGATGATGTTATAGATTCATAAAAATCAACAAGACTTTTAGAAAAATCATTTATATAAGATTGTCCACTTATTTTTTTTTCATTATGTAATCTAAAAAATACACCACCACCTCCAAAAAAAGGTTCAAAATAATTATTTATATTGTCTGGAAAATATTGTTTTATATCTAAATATTCTTTATATTTCCCACCTGTATATTTTATTAATGGTTTCATCATACTTTTTATACAATCCCCCTTTTTTTCATATCATTCTCAACTTCCTTTGCAATTCTCCTGACATGTGGATGAGCATGACTGTCTGTTCTTCTGTATAACCACATCTTCCAGTCTTCCGGATATGCACACATCATAAATGTGGTGTCAAGATCAAGTGGAAGTGTCCCCCTTGCATCTTCTGGTTTCCATCCAGCATTTATCAAACTGATGTAGTCATCTGCATCCTTGTTCAATCCATCCACATAAACTTTCCATGCCTTGTCATTTTTATAAAGAAAGTCAAGCTGAACATCAAGAGTACAGTCCTGCAAATATGAATAATCCTTTCCTGTCTTGATATCCGCAAATCCAGACCAGTCTTCTATGAGTTCATAAAACTTTGACGGAAGACTTATCTTTATTGTTCCTCCAAACTTTTTTCCGTTATAGTTGCAGTATCTTGTACTCTCCTGTGCATAAGAGATACCATATATACCCCTATGTCTCTCAAAACTCTGACTTCCTACCCTGTCACACTCAAACTTGTAGCAATATCTCTTGTGATGATATTCGGTAGGTTCACACCAGTATTGCAGGTCTTCCTTCCAATTCCTGTCAAAGTTATTCTTTATCGCATCAATGGGATCATCATAATCACCCTGTATGATTGTCCTCAATGTGGTGGTGATATAAGCACTTGCATTATGGACATTCACTCTCGAATATCTGTCCATAATATATTTTTTCAAGACACTTACATTCCATATGTTCACCTTCAAATAAATGGTGGCAAATTCAGTTATGGAAGTGTGTCCGTTCTTTATGCAGATATCATCCACAATCTTGTGTGCGGAACCTTCTTTTATATAGTTTTCACTTCTGTAACAGGTTCTGGCTGCAAGTTCAGCCATCTTGTATGCACCCTCAATACCAGGTTCCTGTTGTATGAATTCAAAATTATCCTTTATAAACTGGATCATAATGTTCAAATTTTATATAAAAATAACAAATTATCCCCATATCATCATAAGTTCAGTCCTCGATACATCTGTATATGTCAATTCCTCTTCAAGTGTTTCCTTTCTTGAAACTATAAGTCTTGCGATATTTCTCTTATATTTTTCATATCTCAAATTGAGAATATACAGAAGTCTTGTCTTGTTTATTTCTTTATATTCATCTGGATATGAATTGTTCTTCAAATAATCAATTCCATTCTTTATTGTCACATACCCTTTGTATATTTCCATATTCCTTATTTTCCTATGAACATCATCAATATCATTTATTTTTTCAAGTTCATAATATGCCTGCTGGGTAAATGCACACAATTCTCTCAAATCTGCATAATATATTACTTTTGACAATAAGTCATCAGGTTTATGAAGTAATTTTTCTGTTGATTTCTTATATAATGAATTCCAGACAGGATATGCATTTTCCTTTTTTCCTTCAGTGGATTTATTATAATCCTGCCACGCATGCATAATCTCATGATTCAAGACAGATATTCCTTTTTCACACATTTCAAAGTTTCTTGAAGGTATATAACACATAAGCTTGAACCTTGTTTCTGTCAATTTTCTGATTCTTGCAATAACATTCAATGTTGAAACCATTTGAAATTCATTATCGGACATATTTGAATAATTCATCAATGTGCATTCCGTGATGAATACAAAATCATTTATAACAAATGTCTGTTCAATTTTATATAAATCAGATTTTCTTGAAATTTCATCATTGATGAAATCAACATCATCTGTATTTTCTATTCTTTCAAATTCACCATCAACAATACACTCATTTATCTGTTTCACCAGATCATCAACAATATGTTCAACATCATCACTGTGTCCCATTGACTCCCAGATGACATCATTTATTTCTCTGTCAATTTTTGTCAATCCGTATTCAAATGGAAACACTCTTCTTTTTCCTGAATTGAATTCATCAAATGTTTTTATAGTTCCCATAAAAATCAAAAACACATATTTCTCAATCCTGCAATTTCATCCTTCAGTTCATCAATCTGGCAGTTCGCATCTGAAAGTAATTCATCATATTTCACAAGTTCTTTTTCAAGTTTTCTCACCCTGTTCTTGCATTCCTTTATCTCATTGACATCTGTCTTTCTGTATTTGTCAATGTAATCCCACATGACATAATAAAACTTATCAATAAGATTGAGACCACATATATCAACCTTTTCCTTATGCAGAAGTTTTGCTGGTTTCACAATATCTACAAAACCAGTATGGACATAAATCAATCCATAATCATCGGGTATTTCCTCCGGTTTCAAAAGTCCTTCTGGAACAGCATAATAAAAATAATTAGGTCTCTGTCTTTTTTCATCCTTTCCTTCAAGTATAATGTGTTTATCCACCTTCTTGCTGTCATTGAAGAAATCAGATCTTGAAATCTTTATCTCACATTCATATGCATATCCTGATTTTGTTATTGCAAGATAATCAGATTCCCAGTCATATACAAATCTCCCGAATATCTCATACTTCTTTGTTGAAAATGAAAGAAAATTTCTTCTCAAACAATCCTGTATAAGTTCTTCGGTCCATTTCACATCATTTTTCAATCTTCCCATAACTATATCTGTTTCACATATTTATCACCATAGGCAAAACCATCAGGTCAGGCAAGAATTGTGGATGTGAAATCATTTTCACTACCATCAGTATATTTCACATGATGATGAACCACAAGCTTATAAAGTTGTTCCGAACCATCATACAAGTCCATCCCTATCTTTTCAAGAAAGATACAGTCCTTGTCATCAAAGGTGAAATGATCACCAAACTTTGAATTCTCAAAGATATTTGTTTTATTATGTCTCATATGTTTTATTTTATAAAATCATTAATATCAACAATCTTCAGTCTTTTTGGTGGAAAGTAATTATATGTATAACCTATGTATCTCACATCATCCATATAATATCCATCCTGATAAAAATCTATGTTATAACCATTCACATCAATTTCCAATAAACCGTATCTTTCAATTATTGATGATTTGTCATTTATTTTTTCTCTTTTTGATTTTATAATGATGGACAGATTTTTCATCAAATCTTTCTTTGACTCACCACAGAAAAAGTATACTTTGTTCTGTATATATCTGTAATTATTGTTTTCACCCTTTGGTCTCAAACCAGATTTCAAGATATCATCAATTCTTTTTATATCGCATAAATGGTATATCTTCCCCTTGCAATTGTCATTGACAAAATCAGTTATATTCTTTGTCTTTATGGGTTCAACCTGAATTCTTATCAAAGGAAAACCATAGTCATTGAATACATAAGGTTTATCTACCAACATAGGATTCTTCCATACATCTTCTTCAGATTCTACAGCAGAAAATAACCACATCATTCTACCACATATTTCAAAGATATGGTCTCTGTCATATATTTCATTTGAAACAAGCAGTACATTTGCCATACCATCATTGTCTGTATAATTTGAGACATGATATTCCTTTCCCGCACCAAGACAGATATTCAATTGTTTGATCAAGACAGACAATGATGTATTTTTCAACATTTCATTGATATGAACATTGAAATTGGGATAATGAATATGAAATATATCAGGATTGAAATAACCTTTCTTATCACAGACATGATATGCATACCAGTCCATCATATCTTCTGTTACCGTGTCATTATCCACATTATTCTCTTCAAGAAAATTGTCAAATGTTCTTTCAAAATCAGTGGGATATTTGTATTTGTTCTGTTCAATCTTTTCTTTCTCAATTTGTTCTTTTATATGAGAACAAAATGATTTATAATCAACTATATTGTTGTATCCAAATTGATAAAAATAATAAAATTCATCCATATTTACCATAAAAATAACAAAAATATTTTTCATAAATATTTATATGACAACCATAAAGCTGAAATACAGAGTAAGTGATGAAGACAAGGACTTGTTGTTTGAGTATATCAGACAGTACAATACTTGTCTGCATTTTATGTACAACAGAATTATGGACAACCCTGACATCACAGAGAAGGAGTTGAAGAGTCTATCAGTCAATAACATACCATTGATGAACTATTATCTCATACACAGTTCAATAAAGGAGTCATTGCAGATAAAAGCATCCACAGATGAAGACAAGAGAATAATCTTCGGTGGAAAGGACAACTTCATCAAGAGATGTCAGGGAAAGATTTCAAAGGAAGAATTCCTGAAGAAAAGGATGAGACCGCTCTATTCTATAGGAGACAAGGAACACACAAACAGACTGTTCTGTTTTGATGACATAAACACCATCATCTTCAAACCCAACAGAAAGACACATATAAAACTTGATATTTTCTATAATTTTCATAAAGGTTATAAGAAAATAATCAATAAACTATTTGATTGTCAATTACATAAGACTATAGGTATGACCTTCAAGGTTGATATGGACTATGTTTATATCTCATTTGATGAAATCATATTGAAGGAAAAAGAATCAAGGAAAATAGAAAACAGAGTTTTTTCAATTGATTTAAATCCAAACTATGTTGGATGGTCAGTTGTTGACTGGAAATCATCTAGTGAATTCAATGTTGTTTCTTCTGGTGTCATCTCCATCAAGTCATTGAATGACAAGCACTTTGCTTTGAAGAAAGCAAAGAAGAACCCTGATGGACTTCCATCAGACCACCCAAAGAGAATCCATCTCAACAACAAAAGGGAACATGAAGTCTTTGAAATTTCTAAAAATTTGATAGACAAGGCATTATATTACAGATGTTCTTTGTTTGCAGTGGAAGACTTGACCATAAAACCATCAGACAAGAAGAAAGGTTCAAAATACAATTCTCTCTGCAACAATCTGTGGAACAGGAATAAAATGGTGAACAACCTGAAGAAGAGATGTGTGATTTATGGACTGAAATTGTTTGAAGTTCAACCAAACTACTCAAGTTTCATAGGGAATTTCCTGTTCAGGGACTTGAATCTCCCTGACATGGTTCTTGCTTCAATTGAGATAAGTAGAAGATGCTATGAGTTTTATAATCAATATGTTATAAAGATAAAACCACAAAGAAAGAATATAATACAGCCTGAAATCCAAGATTTCTATGAAAGATGCACCAAGTCATTGGAAGAATTTGGTGTGACTGGAGAATTCAAGGATTTCAAGAGTTTATATGATTTCTTCAAAAACTCTAAAATGATGTATAGGGTTTCTTTGGATTCAATGAATCCAAAGTTTTTCAGCTTGAAATCAACCAAGTCTCTTGTGAGACAAATGACTTCATCTTGTTGATGAAATTCATTTTATTTATTGTTTCAAGTACATTCATAAATTATTCATTTATAAAATCATTGATATCAACAACCTTCAGTCTTTTTGGTGGAAAGTAATTATATGTATAACCTATGTATCTCACATCATCCATATAATAACCATCCTGATAGAAATCTATGTTATATCCATTCACGTCAATTTCAAGAAGTGAATAATTATCAACTATCCAGGAAATCCCATATTTCAACAAATCCTTTGACTTCAAGACTATTTGAAAATTATTCTCAATATCTTTCTTTGTCTCACCGCAGAAAAAATATATCTTATTCTGGATGTATCTATAAACATTTTCTTCACCCTTCATTCTCAATCCAGACTTCATTATATATTGAAGATTTTTCTTTTCACACAGATGATATATCTTTCCCTTGCAGTTATTATTGACAAAGTCTGTTATGTTCTTTGTCTTTATGGGTTCAACCTGAATTCTTATCAAAGGAAAACCATAGTCATTGAAGACATAAGGATTATCCACCAACATAGGATTCTTCCATTTTCCCTTGTCATATTCCACTGTTGAAAATGTCCACATCATTCTATCACATATACTGAATATCTTATCTCTGTCATATATTTCCTTTGAAACAAGTAAAATATTCATCTTATCATCATTGTCCGTATAATTTGAGACATGGTATTTCTTACCTGCACCAAGATTTATGTTCAGCTGTTTCTTCAAAACATCCAATGTCGTTTTTTCCAACATTTCATTGACATAATCATTATAATTGCAGCAATCACAATAAAATGAATAAGGATTGAAATATCCTTTCTTGTCACAGATATGATATGCATACCAGTCCATCATATCTTCTGTTACTGTGTCATCATTGACACCATTTATTTCAAGAAAATCATCAAATATATCACTATATTTGTATTTGTTTTGTTCAGTCTTTTCCTTTTCAATTTGTTCTTTTATATGTGAACAAAATGATTTATAATCAACTATATTTTTCATAAATCATTTCTTATTTTATAAGAACTCACTCCATTCATCTTCTACAGAAACTGATGAAGGTTTACAATCAACAATTTGTTTATCATTGTAGTTTATGATATTCTTCACAGTTCTCGGTTGTATGTTCTTTCTTATGAATTCTCTCAAGTGTTCAGGAAGACTGTATTTGTCAAACAGACATTCATCAATATAGTCTATGTCATCTGATTCCCAGAAATCTTCTGAATAGCTTTGAGTAGGAACAGATTTCCAAGCAGTCTTTGAATTTGCAATACTGAATTTATTGTCAAGCAACAGAAATCTTGCAAACTTTGACATACAATATTTTGCATGTCTTTTCACAGTTTCAAAATCTTTGCAATATCCAGATTCTATATAAGTGGCAGTGCATATATCTGTTGGAAATGCAATATAAATATCACTATATGTTCCTCCAAGAAACTGTCCACTTTGACCACCCCAAACATTCGGTATGAATACTTTATAATAATTCCTATGACAATCCTTTACAGGTTCGGGAAAAGGATAATTTATATCAACATATTTTTCTATCCTTGTTCTGTCTATTGATCCTACAACTTTTATATCATCATCATGCATTCTCTTATCATATAATGTATTTGGAAATCCTCCCCTTTCTGGTTCTTTGAGAAAAAATGTATTGATATTATATGGCATACCTCCTGTATTTACAGTATCCATACCCACAAAATTACCTAAATATTTCTTGACTTCCCCTACTTCATCAACTCTTTTCACATCATCTTTTGATGTATCAAATTTAACCACTTGTGGATTATTTCCATTATTATACAACAATTGACTTCCGTCAAGTTTATTATCATATCCTTTTTTCCAATATATTATATTTGTTGATTTTGCACCATCCACACCCTCAAATGCATTATCTATATTGTCAATGTATACAATCTGTTTATCATATTTTATTTCTGGGGTGTTCATAACACTCAATCCTTTCTTGTCTTTCGGTTTTTGCCATCCAGACGGAAATATAAGACACACATCATCAAAATGATTTATACACCACTTATAAAATAAAGGATATATTTGACTGTTTCCCACATTATATGGTGGATTACCAACAACTGCACATTTTTTATTCCAGAAACCCATTTCTTTGATTCTTGTGTTTATATAATCAAAATAATCAAGAAGATTTTTTCTATTTATCTCCCTGCATAGTTCTCTATTAAATATAACAAACTCATTATCAACACCCATCATTTCAAATCCAAGTGCTTCAACAGCAGTAAATGCAATACAAACTATCTGTTTATCAGGAAAATCCTTTCTTATATTTTCAATGGATTCAAAACAATTTGTGATTACACATTCATTATCACTCCTATCAACATTATGAATAAGTCTTTGATATACATCATCAGTAACCATACCGTGTTTTATATTTTGAGATGGTATGATTTTTTCCATGATTTCTTTTCTATTGTTTGTTTCATTTAACCAGTTTTCTATTCTTTCCTTTATTGCAATATAATTTGAATTCAAAATTATCTGGTTATATGAATTCATTAATGACTTCTTATCATTTTTATCAATAAAATCATATTTTCCATAATCACAAACAGAAATCAAATCAGTCCTTTCTCCTGATAATGACATCATCTGCATTACATCAATAAAATCATGTAAATCTAATTTATATTTGTCAAGAATATAGTCAGAAAACTGTTTATTATTATAATCAACATATCCACATTCATCATTGAACTTGGAAATAAATTTATCATAATCCTTCTTTGAAAGTTTATATGAATACTCAAAACACCATTCTGTTGTTTCCTTGATAAATTCCTTAACATATCCTATGATTTTATCATCAGTGATGTCCTTATCATAAAAGTCAAGACCTTCCTTTGTGAAAAAACCATTATCCAAAGATATTTTATAATCTTGTATGGATGTATACCTATTTTGATGAAACCATTTTCTTACAACTGCATCTGAATTCTGTGGGTGTTTATCTCTTTCTCCTATGAGTATATAATTTGAACCTATTCTTGAAACACCAGCAAATGTATATATAATTCTCACTTCTCCATCAGGACAATCCTTTCTCCATTCATCAACCCTTTGAATGGGATGAATTGAATACCCAAGTTTGAAATATCTCTTTGTCTTATATATAATTTCAAATATATAAAAATAATAAGGTGAAACAAATCTCATAATCACATTATTTTATGCAAAAATAACAAAAAAAAAAACAGGAAATGAAATCATTTTCCTGTCAAATAAATTATTTATCTTTCAATGATTCATGTTTATCACCATAAACTGTTTTGGGAATTATGGCAAGAGTAATAGGCAATATGGATGCAACCCCATATTTCTGCAATTCAAGACAAATATCATCTAATGTAGCACCTGAAGATATATTGTCATCGAATACAACAATATGTTTTCCCTTCAAATTCTGTTGAATTCCATTCAATTTTGGATTTATTCCGAACAAACCTTCCAGAGATCTCCTTCTTCTATCCTCTATGGACTTTATTTCAAAATTCTTTGCCCTTCCTTCAGAGTCTATTGTCTTGTCTCTTCCTTTTCTTCCCTTTCTCTTGATTCTTATAAGTTCTTCAAGTGCCTTTATTTCTTCTTTCACTCTCATAATTTCTTTTGATGGTCTTCCTCTTTTGCCGAGCTTATATGCAATGGAGTCTTTCAGTTCATCAATTTTGAGTCTGTCCTTATATATGTCGGCATCCTTCTGCCAGTTCTCTATGTCATGTCTCAACTGATTTATCTCCTTGTCTGTCAAACCGAGTTCCTTTGCAACTGTGAAATTGACATAAACATTATCGACATTCTTCACCATAAGATTCGGAATACATTCTGCTCCCTGCATCCTTTTCATAATGTGGTCAACCATATCCTTATTGAATTCACTTGAACTTTGGGGATATGTGATGATATCCACAGGATTATGTTTCAAAATGGAATATATATAAAGAGAAGTCCTTTGCATAAATTTTTCAATACTGTCAAAATCTATGTTCCTTTTCTCCATATCCTTGAATTTCTGCGGATGTTTCAATGCCTTTGAAATCCTCATATCCGAAATCTTATAAAGATTATATGACATCACCCCGCTTTTCGGGAGAAGAACCTCATGATATTTGAACTTCTTGTCATCATTGAAGATTTCTGTTGATGTGATATCAGTATCATTCTTTCCAGGTGTGAATTTGAAAGTCCTGTCACTCCCCCTTCCTCTGGTTCCAAATGACCATCCTTCATCAATATTGTCATATCCGGAATTATGCTCCTCTTCAAGCAGGAGTTCTATGAAATCCATAATTGACAATCGTTCATCAAATGTCTCTGTATCAATAAATTCATCAAATGTTTTTATATACTTCATATAATAATAAAATATAATTATTTATGCAAAGATAATCATTTATTTTCACATTTCAAAATATATCTACAACTTTTTCTTCAAATCCTGCAAGTCTTCCAGATACATCTCCTTCGGTTCCTTCTTCATCACATCTTCAAGATTTTCCTTCTTCTGTTTTGCCTTGTCCATAAGATCATCATATCTTTCCTTTGTAAGGGAATAAATCTGCATTGACAGAAGATATCCATAATCTCCATTCATCTTTTCAAACTTGTTCTCTTCAAGCCATTTCACAATTTCATCCTTTGGTTTGTTATTTACAACAAGTTTTTTGTCTATTATGGACTTTATGAACTTTGCTCTCCAACAAAGTTCAGTAAGTTCTTTCTTATATTTGTCAATAAGATAATCCTTTCTCTTCTGATAATATTTGATACGGAAATCGACAAAATACTTCAATATGTCTTCAGCGGAATCAAATATCTTCAACTTACTGTTTTCATCAAGTGTGGTGAAGTTCTCAACCACAGAACTTGTCAGTTTAAGAACAGATTCAAGTTTATTTGTATCAATAAGATTTTGTAAATCTTCTTTCCTGAATTTCAAAGTATAGTCAACAAAAGATGCAGAATTATTATCATAATCCTTTATTATTTTATTATCAACAAGAGAATCAAGATAACTTTCGTACTTTTCGAATGTCCAGTCCGGTGGAAGTTCAGTGATATGGACGTCATTTTTTATAATTTCATATGTCCCCTTTGAATACCACTTGTTTCTGTTTTCAGTGTCTCTTATCCATTCTCCTGAAAATTCTGTCATATATGGTTTCAATTCTTTTACCTTTTTACCGTTCAAATAATCAATACAACCTTGCAAGACTTCCTTGGGATTTCTTCCAAGAATATTGCTTGAGTATGCCATACCTATACCCATATTTGAATTAATAATTATGACAGGTAAAATTGGCAACAGATATTTCGGTTCAATGACAACACCTTCATCTATTTGATTTTCAAGAAGTTCAAAATCTTTATAAACAAGTTTGAAATTTGGATGAAGTTTTGTTGAAATGTATCTGCTTTGTGCATGAAAAGGATTTCTTAAACTTCCATACTGTCCAAATCCTTCGAGTAATGGTAAATTGTTCTTAAATGTCTGATTCATATTGCATACTGCTTCTGAACAACTTACATCTCCATGATGATAATATGCAAATGATGAGACTGAACCAACTATAGAAAATACACGCACAGGTTTTTCATTACCTGTTTTCCATATGTTGATTGCAGTCCATATAATTTTCCTTTGTGTCGGTTTGAAAGAATCGATACAAGATGGTAAAGCCCTGTTTGTCAAAACATCATTGGCGTATTCTTTCAATTCATTATTCAAAAAATCACTTATCTTTCTTGTTTTCATCCTAATAACTCAAATAATTTTTGTTTTCTTTTATCTGCATCTTTACCCATCCATATGTCAAGTTCTTCAAATGATGTATCATCAAGTTCATAATAATATATGTTTGGGTTTTCAATGATTTCCTTATAATCCTTATCCTGAAGACTTCCAAGACCCTTGTTATATTCTATGTTCCATTTTAACACATCATTATTTTTACACCAGTCATCATATTCATTCAAATTATACATTTTTATAGTTTTCTTTCCCTGTCTTGCTATAACAATAGGTGTATCAACTCTGGCAATCCTGTGTTCTTTTATAAGTTCTGGCCAAAAAAATGCAAAAATGTTCAAAAGTAATGCAGAAATTTGATAACCATCAGTATCTTGATCAGAATAAATTCTTACTTCATGTATTCTTAGGTTATCCTTTACAAGTTTTCCATTTTCATATTCAAACGGACTTTGTCCAAATTTCAATCCCATTGCAGACATAATCCCCTTTATTTCTTCATTTGCTCGAATTTTTTCCTTTGATGCATCTCTGACATTCAATATTTTTCCTCTAATTGGAAAAAGACTTTGTGTCCTCGCATCCCTGAATTTTCGGAAACCCGTTGACGCGCTGTCGCCTTCTGTTATACTTAAGCTTGTAAAATCTTTCTTACTTGTCCCTGCCCATTTGCAGTCAATCAACTTCTCGACCCGCACCTTTGACAATGCCTTGTTTGCATCCCTTTCTGCCTTCTTTTCATCGGCTGATTTCTTCTGATCCAACCAGTCCGTGATGGAATTTGTAATTTCACTCTTATATATATTGTTGAGAAACTTTTCAGACAGTCTTATCTCAGTCTTGAAGTTCTTCACATCAGATATCATCTTTTCTTTCGTCTGAGATCCAAAGGATGGATTTATTATGGTAGCATCCACAAATAAGAACAGATGGTTCTTTATCTGTCCAGGAAGTATGTCAGTCTTATATTTCCTACTTATCTTTTCCCTCAAAAAAGGTATAATCTGATTCAGTACATAATCTATATGTGTTCCCCCGTCATATGTATAGACAGAATTAACATAACTTATCTGTTGGAAGTTTCCCGATCTGGAAACTGCAATACCTATCTTCCAGTCCTTATTCTCCTCATATATCAGTGAATTGTTATCATCAAGATACATATTGCAGTAATCCTGAAATGAATTTATCATAATCCTTCTTCCCTGAAAGCAAATGTTCAATTCAGGATTGCATCCGGCAAGTTCATACACTCTTTTTTTTATAGACTTCAACATATCATCAGTTATCCTGTCCATACTGAATCTCTTCAGATCAGGGGTATATATGATTTTCGTGAAATGGGAATTTGATCTTGACACTTCTACCTGCGTATGTTTCTTCATATTATTTGTCCAGACCATATGGAACTTGTTCTTTCCATCTGCGGTGGTGACTTCAAATCTTGTGGAAAAAATATTGCTTACCTTCGCACCGAGTCCATTTGTACCGACCCAAGTCCTGTCATCATTGTCATCATAGTTAGATGAAGATCTCAAATTACCAAATATGAGCTGTGGGACATACATCTTTGACTGTTTGTGTATCTCCACCGGAATTCCCCCATTGTCATGCACCATTATTGTCCCATTCTCCTGATCAACCTCAACCTTTATTGTATTAAGTCTTGTTCCCGGTCTCTTCGATTCATCAATGGAATTACTTATAATTTCGTCGAAGAGCTTCAAAAAAAATCCATTATATTCAATTTTTTTTAATATAAATTTGCCATAATCTCCCAATATCCATTTTTCAATATTCTCTGTAATTGTAGAACCCGCATACATCTCAGGTCGTAAAAGAATATGATCTATATCTGATAATGTCTTATAAACTTCATCAACACTTTTTCCCATAACTATAAACTATATTTTTATCAAAAAGGGAAGTCTAATAAAAGGCCTCCCTTATATATTTATAAAAAAATAACAATTACAAAGGTTTATAAATAAATTTCTTTCTGTCAGCACATTTATAACCATTACAAATCAACCAACAATTTCCAGTATTTCCACAGAAACAACAATTTTCACATATAATACCTTTATTATCAATGAGTTCATAACTCTCATTGTCATTCAATTTCAAAATTTTATCCATAATTTATTTCTTATTTATTTTTCTTCCCTTAAACACAGAACAAGGTTGAAGCATCATCATTGTTCTGTCATCAGTATCAAAACATTGATTGTTTTCCCTTACCATATATTTTCTTGCCATCACAACACGTCCTGTATTGTTCCTATACTCATCATATCTTTTCTTAAAAATGAAAAGAAGTTTCTTCTTCGGTATATTACAGTTCTTCAAAATCTCATCAGGAATATCATTATCTTCAAGATATTTCATACCCTTATAAAGATTTATCATGTTCTTGTATAAATCAGTTGTCCTCAATCTTCTGTCAATCTGTATGTAATCATCCAGACTTTTCAAATCAAAATATGCCTGCTGTGTAAATGCTGCAAGTTCCCTTCTATCTGCTGCATAAATCGCCTTTGCAACAAGTTTGACATTATCTGTATAATTATCATCATTTATTGCATAAACAGCATTCCTATAAATATGCATCCAGTTTGGGTATTGTCTTTCTGTTTTATTATTGTTCTTCTTATGATATTGCCATGCATGCATAATCTCATGATTGAGAACAGATATTCCAACATCAGAAATATGAAAATTCAATGCAGGAATATAACACATAATTTTAAATCTATTTGATGACATTGGAGTTGTCTGTGCAATTACATTCAATGTTGAAATCATATCCATATCGTCTCCTGAAATATTTGTATAATTCATAATAATGCAATCAATATCAAAAACAAAATTTTTTATATTGAACACCTGACAAAGTTCAAATTTTTTTGATTTATCAATAACATCATCTTTTATGAACATAATTGAATTTATAAAACCATCATAAGGTTCATATTCACCATTTTCAATACATTCATTCAATTGTTCGACCAGAGTTTCTACAATATAATTCACAGTTAAACTTATACCACACTCTTCATATATTATGTTGTTTATATCCTTATCAACAGCATTCATAAGAGAAGATTCCCATATGTTTATAGGTCTTTGATAATCTTCCGGAAACAATTCCTCAAATTTCAAAATTCTGTTCATTTTGCACACATCCTTGTTATCTTCTCACCGATTTCACCATTCCCTTCCTTCATCATATGATAGTCCATAAGCATACCCTTCCATATGGAGACTATGTTCCAAAGTTTCCCATACTGTTCTTCCGTCTTTATAATTCTCACTGCCTTTCTTGGACCATGCTTGTCTGGATCCATAAAGTTATTTTTGTCAAAGACTGCAACCTTGTCAAGATAAGGGAAATATATGATGATGATATTCCCATTTCTCATAAAATCTGCAAACTTTCCATCCCTGTGCCTGTAAATCACGGTATCATATTCGGCATTTATGGTCTTACAATAAGACACCTTGAATTCCACCTCTTTTCCTGTGGGGATGTGTATAAAATCAAGTCTTCTGGTGGTGATATCCGTATCTTTCCTGATATCCCCATTATGTGTAGCAGTTTCATTTATTCTGAAATCCTTGTTATCAATACAGAACAGTCTTTCCTGTATGTTTCCTATTGCACAGTCCAAGTCCTTCTCTACATGCGTACGAAGACCTTCATCACATCCATGATAATCCCTTCTGCCAGAATAATCACTGTCATCTTCTTCAAGAAGTATACCTGATTTTGATATTACATTATTGAAATCTGTAATACCATTCTCATTGAGACATCTATAAACATCCTTGTAAGTCAGTCCGCAACTATGAAGCCACTGATCAAACAACTGTGAATTTCTTACAACATTGCCCATAATTATATTTCCTTTATATAATGATACCCCTGAAACCCTTTCTGTGGAATTTCCTTGTCAAGTTTATGGAATTCTCCTGAACGAGATACATACCATCCTTCATCCCAGTGTTTCCCTGTGGTTGAACAGTCGAATGCATTCCTATATTGTATCCAAATCAATAAAAACAATAAAATTTATCTAAAAAATAACAAAAAT